>Ga0209427_10009959_pt1 | contig 10571 bp, 10 predicted proteins | sample DeeMarSWOR136_30_FD_187465 | JGI IMG/M metagenome (GOLD analysis project Ga0209427, IMG submission 187465) | Marine sediment microbial communities from White Oak River estuary, North Carolina - WOR-1-36_30 (SPAdes) (version 2) | ecosystem: Environmental > Aquatic > Marine > Intertidal zone >...
CGGATTTGGAATAGAGGTTTGTTCATCTTGATGTAAGGGGTCGTTCCGCCGGGATATCATAGTTTACACAAACAAGAGTTGAAAAGCCAAATGCCATATGCTATACGCTATGGCCTATGAATAAGTTGTATGGTCTGATATTCGATGTGGACGGCGTGATTGCCGATACCGAGGCGGTGAACGCCCGGGCCTCGATCAAGGTTTTTGCCGATCTGTTCGGCGTTGAGGGCGTCGTGCGGAAGGATTTCGAAGCGGGGCTTGGCCGGGGAGCGGAAGAATACGTTAGGGCCGGCGCCACAATCCACGGCCTGGAGCTGAGCGATGACCAGGTCGAAGAGGCGACGCAACTGCGTCAGGAGTACTTCCTCAAGATTCTAAATGAAGAGCCGCTACCCGCCTTTCCCGGCGTACTGGAATTGATGGAAAAGGCCATGCAAAGAGACGATTTCCGGGTAGCGATTGCGACGTCCGGCACCCTCGAAAAATCCCGTGCCGTCTTGAACGCCGCGGCCGTTCCGTATCAGAGGATGGTCTATATCAACGGCAACGATGTGACGCACAAAAAACCGGATCCCGAGCTTTTTCTGCTCGCCGCCGAACGCATGGGCATCGACCCGTCCCATTGCGTCGTTATCGAAGACGCGCCGAACGGCATCCAAGCCGCCAAAGCCGCCGGCGCCAAATGCATCGCCGTCACAAACTCCACGAGTGCCGACAAACTGCGTGAAGCTGGTCTCGTTTGCGATTCCCTTGAGCAAATAGCCCTCGCAACAATTCAGGAATTGGTCGACGCGACCTGACCAGTCTTTCGCTTTGGATAACAGACGCGAGGTTGTGTCTCCAAATTGAATCACCGAGAAACTGCGTGCTCTGCCTGGTTGGTCGTCCACCTGCAAGGGATCTCCGTGCCCTTCAATCCTTCTTGACTTACCCAAAATACCATGATATGATTCTTGGCATAGTGTGAGAGAGTTGATTGGTGAGAACGCCCAGAACAGATGGTCGCATGGATTTTGGAGTCACGGTACTATAAGTGAGACGTTTCACAAGATCAGTACGAAGCATATCACGAAGATTCTACATGGGGGGATTATGTGGCTCTGGTTGATGTAGAATTGACCTACACCGGCGAAGGATGGTCGCCTTACCTTGCTTTGGAGGATGCGTACCGACTCGACGACATTCGAGAGGCCCTAAAACAGGGCGACCTGAAAGCGGCTTCAAAACTGGGGCGCATCTACAAACTAACCCACGTGCCGGTTGACAAAGAACCATAGAACAAGGGTATGCATGATAGATAAGATCAACATTCAGCCTGGAATCCAGCCCGCCGCGGCGGCCCCGTCCCTCGCGCGAGGATAGAAAGACCGAAATGGGTATGCTGGCCCCAGAATTCCGCACTCGACCGTTATCGTCAAACATTAATAATGGAGAACGAAGCAATGAAACGCTCAGTTGAGCTCACCTCTAAACTCAAGGCATCTGATCCAGAACTCAAGAATTATATCCTTGAGCTTGAAAAAGAGAATCTAAAACTTCAAAGGCAAATCGCAAAGCTTCAAGTGAAAGACGTATCTCGGAAAATCAAATAGCTGCCCTCAAAAAAGCTCAGCCAAAACAGGTAGTTCAGGTTGTCAACTTTGCTGAAATCGATGATAAAACCAAGAAATAGAAAACATGCAGAAATCATGAAATATTGGGGGACATTACTTATTGGCGATTTCCGCCGACTGCTCACTTATTTCGAAGCGTTCAGGAACTATGCAGAGCTCAGGTCGATGACGACTGCGGAGGGGAGTTTCTGGGTGATGATCTCGGCGGCGAGGTTGGACCATTTCTTGCAATCGTCCAGTACGACGCTGTCGCTGCTGGCCACAATCAACGTCGTCTTCTTCAGTTCGGCGTCGGGGCTTAGCAAAAGCTCGATCTCCCAGTTCCAATCATTCCTCTCGGCCAGTTCACGAATGAGCGTTTTCAAGCGGCCACTATTGGAGACGGGGCTGTCCAGCAGCCACCGGGCTTTACCCTCGCCGATTTCTTGCAGGAACTCGCCGATGAGCTGCAACGCCGGTAGCGTCTCGGTGACTTTGCGATAGGTTCCGTGTATGCTCGCTAAGTCCCGGAAGCACCCATCGCGCCCTTTGAAAATCACGCCGCCGCTCATCGCCGCCTCGACGGTTATCAGAACATTGTAGCCATCTATAGCAATCGGCTGGTCCGCGAGGTCCTTCAGTTCGACGCGACGCTTGGCTCGTGAGGCGAGCTGCTGATCGGAGCAGGCGCTGCGCATCACGGCCAGCCGTTGTCTTTGCGTAAGGGCGAACCTGTCACCCACCAGTTTCAGGGCGCTTTTGTCCGCATAGCCTTTCGTCAGCAGGAGCGAAAAATCAGCCAGGGCCGACCGTAAATCGGAGATGGCGCCGGGAGCGAATAACCTCTCATCGGCCGGATGCGGCCCTCTATGTGTGCGCTTGTCAGGCATATTCCATTGACTATTGACGACTGACTATTTACTATTCGGTACGATGTTTCGTTCGTCCATGAACGGAAGACAACCAGATATCAATAGTAAATAGAAAATCGCAAATAGTAAATCACAAATGCCAAGTCATAACTTAGCACACGTAACAATAGACGAACTGGACGTCATCGGCTATTCCGTCGCCGGTGAAGAGACCGTGGTCGCCATGCCCCAGTTAGACGTCTGCTTCGACGTCGGCAAGGCGCCGGACCAGATCATTCCGATCAACAACGTCCTGCTAACGCACGGGCACATGGATCACGCCGCCGGCGTCGCGTATTACCTGTCCCAGCGGAATTTCTGCGGGATGTCCGCCGGGACGGTCCTGGCCCCGCAGAACTTGCTCAAGCCGATACGGGACATTATCAACGCCTGGTCCAGGCTGGACGGCAACCCGATACCGGCCAATCTCGTCGGCGTCAAGCCCGGCGACGAATACCGCATAAAGCCGAATCTGTTTGCCAAGGTCTTCCCAACCAAGCACAGCAAAGGCTCCGTGGGCTTCAGCGTCATCGAAAGGCGGAAGAAGCTCAAGCCCGAGTACGTCGGCCTGACGAGCTCGCAAATCGTTGAATTGAAAAAGAAGGGTGTCGAGATCGACTATCCACTGGAGATTCCGATTGTCACCTACCTCGGCGATACGCAGTACGTTGATTTCTCAAAGTTGAAGTATATCACCGAGAGCAGGATACTGATCGCCGAGTGCACCTTTTATGAGGGCGATCATACCGGCCGAGCCGAGGCGGGCAGACATATGCACATCGAGGAATTCGTGACTCTGCTGAAGAAGCTACAGAACCAGCACATCATCATCACCCACACGACGCAACGAACTCCGATGCGCGAAATCCGCAAGATATTGAAGAAGGCGCTGCCCGCAGAAAAATATGGCAGCGTCATTCTCTTCATGGACAAAACTCCTCACCGAGCGTGACCCTCGGTCCTCAGCGCTTCTCACGGAGAATCCGCAACTGGACTGTGATGCGATATCCGCCCCTCGGGCATCAGCCAAATGCCACCCGTGGAGCCAAGGGGCCGCAAGCCTTCATTTCACAGCCCCTTGGCTACGTGCCGGCTACGAATTTATAGCCCATGCCTGCGAAGCAGCATGAAAACCCCAAACCTCTGAAAAAGACAAAGGGCCGGGAGTTTTCTCCTGATCTCATACCCCCAGCGGTCCGCGAAGCGCGTTGTACTTCGTCTCGGCCTCACGGTAGAAGCTCTCTTCAAATCCCGCACCCTGCCTCGCCATCTCTCGAGCAAAGCCCACAATATATCCGGCTTTCCACCCAAGACCCGAGCCGCGGGATAGGCCGACACTGCCGCTGATCAACTGCTGGATTCTCGTATCCGTGCTTTCGCCGCTAACATACTCCCTGCCTCGCTGGACGGCCTCGTCGTAAAAGCCCCCCTCGAGCGATTGTCTCAGGATGGTCACACATTCCTTCCCCGCCGCACTATCATGTGCCTCGTCGAATGCCGTGCGGAACCCCTGCAAGAATTGCCCCCTATCGTGTTCTGATAACGGGCGCAGCGCGATGACGAGCTTGTATGCCGGCATCGCTCCGGCGCGATACGCGACTCCACTTTCATATCCCCGCGCTCGGTACGTGGGCCATAGTGCACAACACGACCCCTGCGCGTGAGCACCGGGTCCGGATCCACATCCACAACCGGAAGCGAGAAAACTGAGGCACACGATCACGAGCACACTGAGCGTCAAACTAACTGAAGTTCTCATGTTCATCTCCAACCATAACAACCAGCCAACTGCTACTGGACCATACTATCTACCGGAATTCCTGAGCCGCCAATCTCTCGGCGCGTTGAACGCCAGAGTCAGGAGGCGGTATCGCTGGCTCAACGCCACACGTGCCAACGCACTTCTCAGATCAGCGATACTCGTCGGACTCGTACCCGTTCCCCTGGTTTCTTCCAGAGCGCGGAGACAAATCTCTTTGAAGATCCTGCCTTCGCGGGTCTTGCAGATTTCAAGCTTCTCGAAGTCTTCAAGCCGGCCGCTTCTCTCGGCTAACAGTAGGTAGTGTGCCTGAATGAGCGAGACAAGGTACTCAGCCAGCTCCTCATCAGTGAAGACCGCCGGAGCTCCCGTCTCGTCGGCCGGCTGGCCAAAGAGCATTGCATCTTCGGGGTAAACCGTCATGACTCTCAGCGGCGTGTTGCCGAGTTTCTCGTGCCGCACATAGATGGCGGGGAACGAATCGGGAAATGCCGCATAGTCGGGAGCAAAAGGACCTCTGAGCCGCCATCTTTCCTCATCATCAGGCATAATCCAGCTATCGGGCGCCGTCTCCAGGTAGCCGCCCTCAGCTAAGATGCCCCAAGCCATGAGGAGATTCTCCGCGACCGACTGCGCTCTCGCTTCGACGGTGGCATGACGCAGACCCTTGTCCGCTATCGCAAAAATAGGGATGTTCTGGATCGGTTTGTTAAGCTCCACGTCAAACAGACGATGCACGATCAACTGCCCATAGGCTTCGGTTTCTCCTCCGATCCCCCTCTCAATCGGAAAACTGTGAAGTGCGAGCTTTGTCTGGGCGATGACCAGCTTCACGCCGGTTTGAGCTCGGACGGATGTACCCGCCGGAGGATCTTGCCTTGCCACACACCCGGCGGGGATAGTGTCACTGTAGTCGTAGGTAATCTCCTCGACTCTCAAACCGGCGGCACTGATCGCATCGGCCGCATCCGCTTGGGGCATTCCCGTGACATCGATCAGTGCCCTCGTATCGATAACGACAAGCTGCTTCAAGTCTACATCTCGCAGGCCGGCGGCCTTCTCCGGCCCCTGGGGTATCGGATCCACAACAACAAGTCGCGCGACGAACGACGGGTCCACCGCATACGTCTCCGTTTTGGCCTCCGTTGTCCGAGCCTGCCTTGCCCGGCGTCCTCCCGCTAAGGCCCGCTTGAGGAACGCTTGCGTCGTCCTGCCTTCAGCCTCGGCAAATGTTGCCAGAGCAAGGACGACAACCATCCACCAACATAATCTGGACATATCTGGACTCCTTTCGCTTAAATTAGTTGGTCAATTTCACGAGCGGCGGGAGCCCTACCCCAACTACCGCTCGACGATCATACTCCATAACAACACGGCTTTATTATTATCGCTCTTTGCGGCGTGTAAAGGCGGATTTTGGGGAAAAACCCGGGGTTTTTGAAGGCTCTGGTCCCACGTTTGAAAACGCCGTACATTATCGGACAATCGCTTAAAAAATATGTAAGAATATTGTAAGAAAAATGAGAGAAATTAACTTCTTCTGCACGACATGTGTCGGTTTTATGGGAAGTGACATCTGATCGTTCACGTTGAATTGCCCCTCTCTCACGGCTCCGTACGTCGCCGTTCATAATCGTCCGCTCACAATACGGATTTCCGTCAATGTCCCTTGATGATTCGCCGATATACGCATCTGTGTTCGAGAGATTGCGTCCACATGGTTGGGGAGTGCTGATTTGTTGCATTCGATAGCCAAAACGTGAGGAGAATTGGGAGGTGCTCGTGGTGGGTGTTTCACTTGTTTCGGACGGTGTCACTGTGGCGAGAAGATCGTATAGACAAAGCATGATCGTGGTTGCCATTGTGGCAATAATGATGGTTTCCACTGGTACCGGGCAGAGGCACACGCCGACACCCGGAGAGTCCGCTAAGACTTTGGCGCGCGCTGCGACAGACGTCGACGCACTGCACAGACGGATTCGGCAGGTGGTGACAGAGCTGGAATACTCCGAGGCGGTCGCCGAAGACTTCGTCGCGATGGTTACCCGGTGGAGGACACCGCAGGGACAACCCGTTCTTGCCGTGTTGCGGAGAATGTTAGTCAGATCGCGAGAGGCTTGTCGACAGGGGCAGATCTCGACGGGACAACTCGCAAAGACGGAACAGAAGGTCGTGGCGGCGCTGGGCCACAACATAAAGAATGAGATCGCCTATAGAAGGGACTACTTCGATTTGACCAATATCATTCGAGATGAGCAAGCCAACTGCTTCGGTTATTCGCAACTGTTCTGTATCCTGGGCAATTCCATCGGTCTGTCCGTCTCGGCCATGAATGTCACGCCGGACCACGTGGCCAATATCGTCACCTTGTCGGACGGCACTATGACGGTGGTCGACCTGATAAGGAGCAATGGTTTTATCAGCGAACGCATCGTGACGGACAGCGAGTTTGAGGGAGACGGCAGTCGCTGGAGATACAAAGACAAAAACCACATCACGAGAGAGGACAAAACCATCCACATTTTGGACAAGGAAGAGTTGATTGGCGAGATATATTTCTGTCGTGGGACGATCCACTATATGTCGGGCCGGGGCGCCGAAGCCATCGTCCACTATGATCGAGCCATCGAACTCAGTCCACAATGCGCCCGGGCTTACAACAATCGAGGGGGAGCCCGTCTGATACTGAGCGAACACGATGAAGCCATCTCAGATTTTGACAAGGCCATCGATCTGGACCCTGCATATGTCAGCGCCTATCACAACCGGGCAAATGCCTACCTGGATTCGGAGCAATACGCTGAGGCGGTCGCGGATTACACCAAGGCCATCGAGCTCAACCCAGGATTCGCGAAGGCCTATTTCGGACGCGGATTCGCCCATCTGGCGCTGGAGCAGTACGACCGGGCGATTCTGGATTACACAAAAGCCATCGAGCTGAATCCCAGCAATGCCAGGGCCTACTACACGCGAGGCATCGGCTACGCCCACCTGGCAGAGAATGAGAAAGCCATACAAGACATGCTTCAGGCTGTCGCTCTGGATCAAACCCTAAGAGCCGACGTCCAAAAAGCCTCGGCCGAGTTCGAACTCGACCTCAGGCTCAATTAAGCATACTGCATCAGAAGATTGAACACATGCTGACTCGGTTTGTGAGGCGTCTGCCGAAGAAACCGATTGTTCTGTACCACAGCTTTCGATATCAAGCCGCCAGTTGGAACATCCCTCAAAGAGACGTCGCTAAGATCGAGTGGCATGCAGGGGAGTTCTTCTAAGAGCCAACTTCGTAGTCACAAACCTTCAGTGGACATCGAGCAATGTCGTGAGGTTCTATAACAATCGAGGCACAGCGGAACAGTGGATCAAGGAAGGCAAGTACGCCTTGAACTGGACGAGTCTTTCTTGTCATGATTTTGTGGACAATGCGGTTCGCTAGCAGCTATTCGCCCTGGCTTACAACCTCGGCAATTTTCTGCCGCGTATGGTATTGTACAACCCAGTGAAGAAATGGTCGCTCAGAACGCTGCGTGAGAAGCTGATTTAAGATCGGAGCCAAGGTGGTCAGGCACTCGCGGTATGCGGTGTTCCAGATGGCCGAAATGGCTGTGCCGAGGGCACTGTTTCGTGAAATTCTTAGCCGAATCCGACAACTGCGATTTTTGGGCCATATCCGGGGCTCCGGGATGATGTGTGGAACTATTGAAGATCTGGCTGCGGAGTCGAGGTGAGCGGGGGCGGTGTGCAGATATAGAAGGAAAAGGTGGCTTCTTGATATAAGTGTTCAACTTTGTTGGCGTTTCTTTCGAAACAACTCGCTGGGGCAACCATAAAGTTATTGCAATCTCAACGATATTTTGATATTATAGGACTTTAAGTGTGCAGGGGAGCTTATGTGAAGTGTAAATTGGGAAATCCCGAAATACTTTTACTGGAAGCATCACCAAACCATAGACAGGAAGAGCACAAAATGACAAGAATGCAGAGTTATGTCCGAAGAATGTTGGTCTTTCTTTTGAAAAGTTTAGTGATCCTGGCATTTAAAATCATTGGCCCTCCCCGAATTCTCCATTTTGGCCGGCTCATCAATAAGGCTCTTTTAAAGGCCTTCGGCGCCAAGATCGGCGAAAATAGCATCATTCATTCCCCGATCGTTCTTCATCGCTCGGAAAATGGATATGCCAATCTGATAATCGGTGACCACTGTCTTATTAACAGCAATATTTTCCTGGATTTAACAAGCCGCATTATACTCGAAAATGGAGTGAGTTTGGGGCCGGGCGTAACCATCATGACTCACAACAGGTACAATTTCAATGCTTTCCTCGAAAAACATCTGGCCCATACCTGTGGTAAGAAAGATGTCGTGATTAAAGAGGGCGCGGGAATTAAGGCAGGCGCACTGATCATCCACGGCATCACGATTGGCAGAAATGCGGTTGTCGGCGGCAACGCCGTGGTGAATCGTGATGTACCAGGTAACTGCTTTGTCGCCGGGGTACCGGCCCGACTGATTAAAGAAATCAAATGAAAGCATCAACATCCTCCGAATCAAGAAATGCGAGGACAAAACTAATGGACTTGATCGTGAATTTCACACCGACAGGAATGATTCCGACAAAGGAAATGACACCGCACGTCCCGGTTACACCGGAAGAAATCGTCGAAGATATTCACCGGGTAGTTGATATCGGCATAACGATGGTGCATCTGCATGCGCGTGACGCAGCCACGGGACAGCCCACATACAAGGCCGACGTGTACGGCAAGATTATCGCTGGCATAAGATCGTTCACAAAAGACCTCGTCATATGTGTTTCATTAAGCGGGCGCAATATCAAGGAATTCGAAAAACGGGCCGATCCTTTACGGCTTGAAGGCGATTTGAAACCGGATATGGGAAGTCTGACACTTAGCTCCCTGAATTTCAACCGGGTCGCCAGCGTAAGTTCCCCTGAGATGATACAAAGGCTGGCCAACGAAATGAATTCGCGCGGCATTCTTGCCGAGCTGGAAGCCTTCGATGCCGGGATGATCAACTATGCCAAGTATCTGGAACGCAAAGGCCTACTGAAGCCTCCCCACTATTTCAATCTGCTGCTCGGCAATATCGCCTGTGCGCAAGCGGATCTGCTGCATGTCGGGATCATGATTCGTGATTTACCCGAGAATTCCCTCTGGTCTTTGGCCGGGATTGGCGATTTCCAATTGATGATGAATTCTGTCGCGATCGTTTCAGGCGGCGGCGTACGAGTGGGGCTGGAAGACAATATATGGTTCGACAAGGCGCGGACTCATCTGGCCACAAATTCCGAACTGCTCGGCCGTATTCACAGGCTTGCCGAGGCGAGCGAGCGAAAGATCATGTCTCCGTCTAAGCTCAGAGAATTACTGAACCTCCAGCCTGGTAATGGAAAATACGGCCGAACGTGCAAATAGATCGATCGACCTTTTCATCAATGACTGCCCAAGCTAATGGCTGCAATCCAAAATCTCTCATTATCGGATAATTGAAAAGTTTTTGAGCTGTCGATTTCTGCTCAAAGAGATCTCTCAAGCTCATCGATATCGCTTCAGAGTACTTGACTTCTTCGCAGGAGATGTTTATGCTACACTCGTGGTGAGGTAGTCTTTGACAATCTGAAGCGGATATAGGCAATTCCATGAAAGGGAGCACTGAAATGAATCGAAGAAAATTTATGGGCACATCCCTGGCGGCGACGGCGGGATTGGTGGCAAACCTAAATGGCATTTCTCAGAGCGGCCAAAAGAAAGGGTCGAATATGAAGGTTGGTCTCTATAGCATCACATTTCTCGGGATTTGGTATCGCGGAGAGGCCCTGACTCTGGAGGGGATGATCAAACGAGCCAGGAAATATGGCTATGAGGGGATTGAGATCGATGGAAAACGCCCTCATGGCAATCCACTTGACTGGCCGGCGAGACGTTGCCAAGAGCTTCGAACCATCTCTCAGGGCGAAGGCATTGAAATCTTCGGCGTCGCGGGCAATAATGATTTTAGCAGCCCCGTTCCGGAGTATCGAGAGTGCCAGATTGCCTATGTCAAAGAGCTCATTCGAATGACATCCGATTTGGGCGCAAAGACATTGCGCATGTTCTTGGCATGGCCGGGGGTGACGAAACATCCGCAGATTGCACAGTATGCGATCGCGAGGGATATCTGGAAATATACCCACGAGAAATTCACGGCCGAGGAGATATGGGCCTGGTGCCGCGAAAGCATGGCGGAATGCGCGCGGTATGCGGAAGAGGCCGGCGTTATTTTGGCGTTGCAGAACCATGCTCCCGTGA
>Ga0209427_10009960_pt1 | contig 10570 bp, 6 predicted proteins | sample DeeMarSWOR136_30_FD_187465 | JGI IMG/M metagenome (GOLD analysis project Ga0209427, IMG submission 187465) | Marine sediment microbial communities from White Oak River estuary, North Carolina - WOR-1-36_30 (SPAdes) (version 2) | ecosystem: Environmental > Aquatic > Marine > Intertidal zone >...
GGATCCCTCAATCCATTTTTCAGCTGATGGGAATGTTTCATGAAAACCACAAGGTGTTGTGCCAAGCCTCTCCAGCACAGCATTGAAGAATGCTTGCCAACAGATGCACTCGCCAATCAGAACATTTTGTCAAAAATTTCTAACTTATATGGCAACGATTGTCAAGTTCTTGGGCCGGATTTTGGTGAGTGGTAGAGTGATAGACCGAACAGGCGACAATGGCTTTCTTCTCATGCAGTTCTTTGACATGAGCCCGCAGCACGAGCTCGGTGTCAATTGGCGTAGGATGTAGATACTTCACCTTCGGGGTGGCCGTAACGAATGTAATTTGCGGTGCGGTGCCGGGCTCACGTGCTTCAGCCTCATAAGAGGCAGCAATGGCTGTGCCGATGCTGTGGCAGTCGATTAGGTTGGCTATCAAACCGCCGTAAACAAAGCCGGGAAGGGCCGTGTGCTGTGGTTGCGGATTGTGTCCTGATGTGAAGACCTTGGGGGTTGTGACGTCCACAGCCATAGCAAACGGCAACTTCGTCAGGGTAGAAATCCTGAATTGCTTGTTCAGTCATAGATTTCCTCAGTGTTCAATCAGTTCGGAGAGGGTATGATTGGGAAAGACAATCAAAAGCCTCGATACCACCTTCGAAATACCGGCCTCCTCATAAATCGCCAGCCGTAACGATCATCATCCGAAAACCACCCATCAATATTTCTGAATTCAATTTCTGATTTCCTAATCATGTGACCAACATACAACGCTCCAACGCCAACCATGATGATCGAGGCTGCTACAAACGCGACAAGAATTTCAGGAACGGCAACAACCATAATTGCTATCAGAATCAATATGCTGCCCGGAAGATAATATTTTAGGTTCCGCATGGTAAGCACCTCCTGAAGTCAGGATCGTGTTTCGTAGTTACCTTGAATCAGAAACTAATCACGAATTACTTGACGTCAAGTTACCACCCCCACCCTACCCCACCCCCTGAAGGGGGAGGGTTTGGGAGGGGGCAAAAAAAGGAAATTCCTATACAATCAAGTTGAGGCTACGATCGGAAAATAATTTTCGTGAGTAGGGTGATCCTGCGACACGCTAATCTATCTACAACTCAGAGGGGTCTGGGAAAGTAGTTACCGGTAAAGGCGATAGTCCACGCCGTGTTTCTTGGCCTTATACGCAAACTTGCGCTCGGTTGTCTCGAGAATCTGGGCGGCCTTTGCCATATTGCCCCGTGTGCTTTTCAATGCGTCTATAATCATCTCCCGTTCCACATTCGCCAGTGCATCTTCCAAGGACCTTCCAGGCATGGTATCAGACTCCTCGGCTGTCTGGACGGTAGGAGGCAAGTGATAGCTGTGGATAACGCCCTCCTCACAGAGAAGGACGGCTCGTTCAATGCAATTCTCAAGTTCGCGAACATTGCCTGGCCAGTGATACTGCATAAGCATGTCAATAGCCGGCGTCGAAAAGCGGCGGATGTCCTTGTAATTTTCCTTAGCGTATTTTTCCAAAAAGAAGTCAGATAACAGTAGGATGTCGGTCTTGCGCTCTTTTAGTGGCGGCATGTAGACGGGAAAAACATTCAACCTGTAGTACAGGTCACCTCGAAAGGTTTCTTCCTCCACGGCCTGTTCCAAGTTCTTGTTGGTAGCCGCTATGATGCGGACGTCTGCCTTGATGGTTTCGTATCCACCTACCCGCTCAAACTCCTTTTCCTGAAGAACTCGCATGAGCTTTACCTGAACGTCCACGCCGATGGAACCGATTTCATCCAAAAAGATCGTCCCTTTGTTGGCCAGCTCGAATTTTCCCTGTTTTTTACGGATGGCCCCGGTAAAGGCCCCTTTCTCATGGCCGAAGAGTTCACTCTCAATAAGATTGGAAGGCAGGGCAGCACAGTTTACCTTCACAAAAGGGTTCTTTGATCTCAGGCTGTTATAGTGGATGGCGTTGGCCGCCAACTCTTTACCAGTCCCGCTCTCTCCACGAAGTAGCACTGTGGCATTGCTCTTGGACACGTGTGAGATCATTTGAAAGACCTCCCGCATCTTATTGCTGTTCCCAATAATATTGGTAATGCGATATTTATTGGAAAGCTCTTGTCGAAGCTTCTTGTTTTCTTCTCTCAGCCGCTCCTTCTCAAGGTGAATAGTTTCCAGATTAATGACATGCTGGGCAATCATCGTGGCAATGATGGAAAGAAGTCTTTCCCCATCTTTCAAGGAGTAATATTCGTCAAAGGGCCGATCAACGCTCAGGGCCCCCACAACCTGATTGCCCTTTTTGACAGGGACGCAGATGAAGGAAAGTTCCTGACTGCGGGCGGCCTTTCTTGTGGCTGTGCGGTTCAGAAAGTGGGGCTCCTCACTGATCTTGGGCACCACAAGGGCCTCGCCCATCTGAATGACACGGCCCGTAATCCCTTCCCCCAGCTTGTATTTCCCTCTCTCTATGGCCGCTCTGGAAAGACCATGAGCCACTTCGATGCTAATCTCGTTTCGCAATGGATCAACAATGGTAATGGTTCCCCGTGCCATATCCATTGAATTGGAAAGAATGTCCAAGACCTTATAGAGGGACTTTCTCAGCTCCAGGGTAACGTTGAGGGCTTTGCTAATTTCATAAAGGAGTGTGACTTCTTCAATCTTTTTCATTTTGGTTCTTGTAGGCAAGGGCTGCTTCAATAAACGATACAAACAGCGGATGTGGGTCCATAGGCCGGGATTTAAACTCCGGGTGGAACTGACATCCGAGAAACCAAGGATGATCGGCAATTTCCACAATTTCGACCAGCTGACCATCTGGAGAGATGCCGCTCATGATAAGGCCTTCCTGCTCCAGCTTTTCTTTAAAGGCATTATTAAACTCATACCGATGACGATGTCTTTCTGAGATCTCCTTTTTTCCATAGGCCCTATAGGATAATGAATCCTCCTTGAGCACACAAGGATAGGCCCCCAACCGCATCGTCCCTCCCTTGTCCGATGTGACGTCCCGCTTTTGAACCTGCTGCGACTTATAATCAAACCATTCCTTCATTAGATAGATGACAGGAAAGGGCGTAGCCTCATCAAATTCTGTGCTGTGTGCCCCCTCCATCCCAGCAACATTGCGGGCATATTCGACGACCCCTACCTGCATCCCCAGGCATATGCCGAAAAAGGGTATCTTTTCTTTGCGCGCAAATGCGATAGCGTTCATCTTGCCCTCAATCCCACGAGCACCGAAGCCGCCAGGCACCAAAATACCATCTGCCGCCCCCAGCCGCTGGCGACAACTGGACTCATCAATGGTCTCTGAGTCAACAAAATCGAGGGTCACTTTACAATCATTGGCAATCCCCCCATGGCACAGCGCCTCGTTCAGGCTCTTGTAAGATTCCCGCAGGTGAATGTATTTGCCCACAATGGCAATGGTGACTGAGTGTCTGGGGCTCTTGATCTTTTCCACAAGACGCTCCCAGTCTTCCAGCTTGGGGGCCCTGGTCCAGATATTAAGGAGTCCTACAATCTTGTCATCCAAGCGCTCCTGGTGGAATACCAAGGGGACCTCATAGATCGTTTCTACATCCTTGGCTGTCATGACTTGATCTACATCTACATTGCAGAACAAGGCTATCTTTGACTTGATCTCTTTGGACAAGAATCGGTCAGTGCGGCAAAGGAGAATATCGGGCTGTATGCCGATACTGCGAAGTTCTTTGACGCTGTGCTGTGTCGGCTTTGTCTTGACCTCGCCGGCCGCGGCTATGTACGGGACAAAGGTCAGGTGAACATAAAGCACATTCTCTTTCCCTATGTCTGACCTGAATTGTCTTATGGCTTCCTGAAAGGGGAGACTTTCTATGTCCCCTATGGTTCCCCCTATCTCAACGATCACTACATCTACACCTTTGGCCACCGAAAGGATGCTCGCCTTGATCTCTTCAGTGATGTGGGGAATCACTTGAACCGTGCCCCCTAGATAATCTCCCCTGCGCTCTTTGGTTATGACCGAATTGTAGATCTTGCCGGTAGTGAAGTTGTTGTTGCGGCCCAGCTTTGCGTGTGTAAACCGTTCGTAATGGCCTAGATCAAGGTCGGTCTCTGCACCGTCATCGGTAACAAAGACCTCCCCGTGCTGAAAGGGATTCATGGTGCCAGGATCCACGTTGATGTAAGGATCAAGCTTTTGGAGAGTTATGGTGAGTCCCCGACTCTCGAGCAATGCCCCGATGGCCGCTGACGCCAGGCCCTTGCCCAGAGATGAGACGACGCCACCCGTGATAAAGATAAACTTGGTCGAAAAAGACATGTTGAAAAGGACCCTCCTATTCGATTGCGGATTGCCGATTGACAAATGACGGATGACAGATGACAGATGACAGATGGACAATTTGAAATATCATCTCTGCGCTCCGGATTCTCTGTCGTGAACTATTTCCTATTCTTCAAGCCGGAAACAATCGCCTCGGCAATCTTTTCCGCAGACATACCGAAAAGCTCTTCAATCTCAAGCAGGTCAAGGTGTTCATCACTCCAGGCCAGGCTTGTCTCCTCAACAAGATTTCGAATATGATGATATTTCCCACCCAGGGCATCCACTTTCTCTTGAAGCCCCACCTCTTTTCTGAAAGCTACATTAAACAGCACCAGATGGTCGATCTTTGTGCCGGCCGACATAACCGGGATGACGAGAATACTTCTATTGTCCCTTTTCCCTTTGCCGATAAAGACATTTCCGTTTTTCACGATAATTTGCTTGGTGCCCCTCAGCCTGTTATCCGTCTCTACCCGGGAGACAAGTCCTGCAGCACTTCCTTCTTTCTTAATGAGGTGGATGGTAGAATCTTCAACAGGTTCTCCCAAAAAGTTTAGACCTGCTATGATGTAAACGGTGGCCCCTTTTATCTCGGCGACAACTTCCTGCAAACGCTTTAGGACGAGAACGTTGCTGTTTGTAAGCTGATTCTTGCTAAATCCGTGGTCTTGTAAAGTTTCAAAAAGAAGGCCCTTCACCTCTTCCACGATCCTGCTTGTGCCAACCGTCACTGTCTTGGCCTGGTGTTTGATGGCGTCAACGGGTCGGGCCATTTTATTGATGATTTCTCCTATACACTCGGAAAAGGCGCTCAGCATGTTGGGTGCCGTTCCCTTTATCCCAAAATCAAACTCAAAGTCTGACATGGGAAGCCTCCCTGACAGGTACTTTAAGAAAAGAATAAGGTCTGAGGCCATGTCGAGTGCCATGGCCGTCGCATATCGGCCCTGTCGTATCCTCTCCTTGAAGGCCGTGTAGAACCGTGCAACTTTTTCCCGAAATCCCTGATCCAGCACTATTTCGTACACGTCCATCCCCCGGTCGATGGACACGCCAATATGTTCATTCATTTGCTCCCGGAAATTAAACAGAAAACGAGATTCTTCATTGATGGCCAGGGCTGCGTAGTACCCCCAGATATGCCCTGCCAGGGTATTTATAATAGGCGCAAAGTGCTCCTTTACCTCGGGCACCCAGATCACTACATCCGCGTATGGATCAAACCGACTCTCACCTTCTGTGGCGACCACGATAGGCACAGCCTGGTGGGCCTTGAATATAGCCGTATCTTTAACAATATCACTTACCACATCTTCCCGGTTGCCTGCCGCACACACAAAGATGAGAGGCTCTGCGGAAAGATCGATGTGTTTCTTGTCTTCAACCACATCTGAAGAGACAGTCTTGTAGCAGAGTTCGCTAAGCTTTATCCTGATCTCATCAGCAGATGTCTTATTCGGACCGCTTCCAACAATGGCCCAGTACCTCTTTGTTACAGCAAGTTTTTCGGCTGAACGTCCAATCTCCTTATGTTTTGCCAGCACCTCTTTCATGCTGGCAGGGAGTTTCAGAAGATGTTCTATCTCGGCCAGGACAAAATCATCTGTTCTGTTACTGGTCAACTGAGCGAGCTTGAGGCCAAGGATGCTTCCTGCTGCGATCTGGGAATAGTAAGCCTTGGTCGAGGCAACAGACATTTCAATATCTCTGCCGGTACTTGTATAAAGCACGCCATCCACTTTGAAGGTAATGTCAGAGTCTCGCCTGTTGACAATGGCTATGGTGTGCGCCCCTCGCTCTCTTGCCATGTCAATCGCGCGATTCGTGTCCGTGGTGGTTCCAGACTGGGTTATGGCGACAACCAGGGTGCCCTCCAATGTATCATCGACCATGAACCCGCTGAATTCAGATGCCTTAAAGGCATCCACACGGATGTCCGTGTGGCTCAGATAATCTCTCAGCACTGCCGAACAACCCGAGGCTGCTACCCCTGCTGTGCCTTGGCCTATAAAAAAGACCCTGCGAATTCTATTTTTCCTCAAGGCTGATTCCAGACGAGCAGGTATGACCGAGGTGTCGAGGAGGATCTGTGGGTATTGCTTACCATCTTTTTCTATGATGGCCACTCGCCCTTCAATGGTCTGCTCTACGGATTGAGGCGATTCCGAGATCTCCTTCAAGAAATAGTGGGGATAATTCTGGCGGTCGATGTCTCTCGAGGTGATTTCGGTCTCTTTGATATCTTTTTCAAAAAATTCAATCGGTGTTCCATCATAATACATGGCCCTGATACCCTCAAGGCCTCCACTGGAATTCTGGTCCAGAACAAATACTTGGCCCTGGGTTTTGCCCGATTTTCCTTCAACCACCGCCTCACCATCCATCCTCAGATAACGGGCAGTTGCCTCCACAAGTCCGTAGATCTCAGAAGCCAGCACATAGTAGTCTTTCGCCAACCCTATGAACATCGCTTGCCCGCTCCCTTTTTGTGCGAGAAAAATCTTTCCGGGGGCAAGATCGCTGTGCATGGCAATGGCATGAGAGCCCTCAAAATTATTCACCGCCAGGCGAAAGGACTCCTCGAGTGTCTTGTTTCTCTTGAAATATTTTTCTATCTGAAGCGGAATGATCTTTGTGTCCGTGGTAATCTCGCCAGGAATCGATTTGCCGGTCTCCTTTTCATACTCCCGTTTCAAACTCTGGTAATTGTCAATGTCTCCATTAAGACAAACATGAATGATGCCTGCGCTGGAACTTTGTTCTGGAACGTCAGCTTGATCTTTCTCATGAGAACCGCCCTGTTCCGCGCCAAGATTATCAACAGGATGGCAGTTGGGTTCACTGATCTCACCAACGGATGCCCAGCGCGTGTGGGCCACCATCGTCTGATACAGATGGGGAACTGTGATGAGGTGCTGAAATACGGCATCCTCACGGATCTGCCTTCTCAGATATTCAACATTATCCCCAAGGCTTCCGATTTCAGCAGCTCTCTTGTAAGTGAATACCAATGCGACCGTGGAGCCGCACTTGTTGACCCTGATGCCGCGATTTACCAAGACTTGGCCTCCCTGTCTGGCCTCAAATTCATCAAGCAACGACGCCCCTTCCACCTTTTGCTGAAACTGTGAAAAGACTGTCTCATCAAGCACGAAAAAGAGTGAGATTCCAGCCGAGTCTCTTCCCCTCACCTCCAGGCGATCCAGGTTGTTGAAGACAAGGTTGATCCAATTGAGTTGTCTGACCACAAGTGGGGTCTCATCGCATTCTTCAAAGCTCCTAAGGGCCTTTATCTTCTCAATATTCTCCAAGACCTCGTGCTTCAAAGACCACAATATGTCCTTCAACTGAATGATCCGACCACTAATAATTTGGTATTCGTCGGGTGTCAGACGCCCTGTCTTTTGTATGCGGGCCTTCTCTTCGGTCTCGATCAAGCCCTCAAGCTTCGTGCAAACGGCCGACAGTTGTTCCTGGTGGCCCTTGTTGGAAAAGATTTCACAAAAGTTGTCTTGACGTTTCAGGTTATCACAGACGCGCTTTGTGTCTTTCAAAAGCTCTTTCCCACCAAGGTAATGATCTTTTTGCTTCAACCTTTTTTGTTCGAGCCTCTCCCAGGTGTATTCAGAGACCCTCTCTACCTTATGCCATAGCTCCTGAACGTCCGACAAATCCACTGTTTGGGCAGATCGCCTCTTGAACGCCAAAATACCTGTAATCCCGCAACTGACAACCGAAGGGTCGTAAGGGAACAGTACCACTGAGCCTTCCGGAACAGTTTCCAGACTCCTTCCAAAGTAAAGGCCGGTCACACCCTTGGTCTTCAAAAACGTTTTTATTCTTTTTAGGATCATATCCTGTCCTAACCTAACCCGGAAAGCCTGGACCAAAGATCCCAGGCACTATAGTAAGTCTCTTAAATACCTTGACATTCAACAGCCTGTCATTGCGAGCGAAGCGAGGCAATCTCCTGATTTCAAGCGGTTACGGCAAATGAGATTGGTTCGCTACGCTCGCAATGACATCAAGAGGGACTTCCAAGGAACTGTCAAAAATGATCATTCATAAAATCGCGAAGCGATTTTATCAGTATTCAAGACACAGCTTTGAGAAGTCTTCTTCCGGCTGGATGGGATATTTACCATCAAAACAGGCCAAACAGAAACCGTTTTCTTTAAGACCGGTTGCTTCAAGCATACCGGGCAGGCTCAGATAGCACAGGCTGTCCAGGCCAATGAAGTTTTTTACCTCTTCTACAGTGTGTTTGCAGGCAATCAACTCCCCCTTGGTGGAAAAGTCAATACCATAGTAACAAGGGTAACGGTGAGGCGGACAACTCACCACCATATGGATTTCCTTGGCTCCTGCCCCCCGAAGGGTCTTAATTCGCATGTTGCTGGTGGTACCTCGGATGATAGAATCTTCTACAATCACGACACGTTTTTGGTTCAGGATCTCTCGGACAGGATTGAGCTTGACCTTCACGCCAAAATCCCGCATCGATTGGGCCGGCTCAATAAAGGTCCTCCCCACGTAATGGTTCCGGATAACCCCCATCTCCATGGGTACGCCAGACGCCTGACAGAAGCCGATGGCGGCATAATTTCCGGAATCCGGAAAAGGCATGGCAAAATCGGCCTCAAGAGGATATTCTTCCGCCAGCTTCTTCCCAAGCCTCTTTCTCACGGCATAAACATTCTGGCCAAAAATATTGCTGTCGGGTCTAGCAAAATAGATGAGTTCGAAAATGCAGAATGTGTGCTCACGTTGAGAAAAGGGCCTGATCGAGTTTAGCCCCCCTTTACCAATAATGAGTATCTCGCCCGGCTCGATATCCCTCAGATACTGGGCATCTATTAGATCGAGGGCGCATGTCTCGGAGGCTACAATGTAACCCCCGTTGAGCATTCCCAGACAGAGTGGCCGGAATCCATTGGGATCTCGGAAGGCGATGAGAATGTCTTCGGTCATCAAGACACAGGAATATGCCCCTTGGATTTGTGAAACTGCCCTCACAATGGCTTCGTCAATCCCCCTCTCTAGATTCCGGGCCAGGAGGTGGACGATGATCTCGCTATCCATGGTGGTCTGAAAAATAGAACCTTTTCGCTCCAAATCACGCCTGACCTGTCTAGCGTTGGTTAGATTTCCATTGTGAGCGATGGCAAGGGTTTTTCCAGCATAGGAGACCACAAAAGGCTGTGCATTCTTTGGGATAGAAGATCCTGTCGTGGAATATCTAACGTGACCTACGGCCATATGCCCATGGAGTCCATCCAAGATGGGCTCGTTGAAGACCTCAGGGACGAGCCCCATCCCCTTGTGTTCATGGATGGACCTTCCCGTAGAGGTCACGATGCCCGCACTTTCCTGCCCACGGTGCTGGAGGGCATACAGCCCAAAATAGGTCAACTTTGCGGCATCATCGTGTCCGAACACACCGAAGACACCACATGCCTCTTTTGGTCCGTGGTCATTGGTCATTTGTTGCTCGTTGCTCGTTGCTGGTTGCTCGGTTGCCCGTTTCATCTTCTCCCCTATTCCCCATTCCGAACTCTCCTCAAGACGTAAGCCGAAAATCCGAAATCGAAGGTCATTGGCCACTGGTCATTGGCTATTGGTCATTGGTTTTAACTACTGACTACTGACGAATGACCAATGACTAATGACCCTTATGGAACTCCTGAAGCGATCGAACGGTCACCCTTCTTTTCTTCAGGGCTTCAATTCCTGAGGCCATTGCGCAGGCCCCCGCTATGGTGGTGGTATAGGGTAGATCATACCTTAGTGCTGTGCGACGGATTCTGCGGGAACCTCCCGCACTTTCTTTTCCAGAAGGCGTGTTGATAACCAACTGGATATCACTGTTCTTGATGTAATCAATCACATTAGGGCGGCCCTCGGCAATCTTTTTTGCCATCCTGTTTGGAATGCCGGCATCTTCCAAGTGACGGGAGGTGCCTCGGGTGGCCAGAAAATCAAAGCCCATTTCATACAATTGATGCACTACGGGATAGACCCCGTCTTTGTCTGCATCCTTAACACTGACAAAGACGGTTCCTAGAGTGGGCAGGTGCTGTCCAGCCGCCAGTTGAGACTTGGCAAAGGCCCTGCCGAAGTCAGTATCTATGCCCATCACCTCACCGGTCGATTTCATCTCAGGACCCAGCAGGACATCCACGTCCGGAAAGCGATTAAAGGGAAATACGGCTTCCTTGACCGAAATTTGATTGAGTTCCACTTCGCGGGTCAGTCCCAACTCTTTCAAAG
>Ga0209427_10009964_pt1 | contig 10567 bp, 8 predicted proteins | sample DeeMarSWOR136_30_FD_187465 | JGI IMG/M metagenome (GOLD analysis project Ga0209427, IMG submission 187465) | Marine sediment microbial communities from White Oak River estuary, North Carolina - WOR-1-36_30 (SPAdes) (version 2) | ecosystem: Environmental > Aquatic > Marine > Intertidal zone >...
TTGTGTTTACAGAATTCCAAAAAATAAGTCTATGAGATAAAATTGCTCCTTTAGGAAGCCCTGTTGTACCTCCCGTAAATAAAATAAGATGTGGGTCATCAAAATTTAATATTGGACGTTCTACTTCTAAATCTGAAACTTTTTTTGTTAATTCTCTTGTATTAGAATCATTTAATACTGAATCAGTTCCCAAAACAATATTCTTCTTTATTGTTAATTTTTCTTTTAATTGTGAAACAGTATCTATCAATTTCGATTCATAGAAAAGAATTGACGGGCTTGTCTTGTTAGTTAAATATTCAATTTCTTGAATTGATAATCTTATGTTGAAAGGAACGAGAATGGCTCCTATTTTTCCTGTAGCTAAAAAGAGATCTATACATTCTATCCTATTAGTAGAAAACATAGCAACACGATCTCCTTTAGAGATCCCCTCGTTTAATAATAACCGGGCCAACTTATTTGCTCTTAAGTTCAAATCTCTGTAAGTATATAATTTTTTCTCAATATTGTCAAATATTGCTTCCCGATCTGGAGTTAAAAGAGCGCGACGTTTTGCCCAATCTCCTATCCAAGAAAATTCATTTGGAATTGTGTAATCTCCTGCTTTAAACATTAAGCTAATTCACCTATACTGATCTATAAATTGGCCATTTTCTCCAAACATAAGCAAATAAAATTTCAATCCATAAAAACCATAATACGAAAGGTGTTGGATTCATTTCCCAGTAATTTGTTGTATCTCCAAATAAGATTGGCGATAATAGATAATACCCTAAAAATGTTAATGTTCCAATAATTATGACTAAAAGAAATCTAAAGAGAAAATTCTGCCATTGAGGAAATCTTTTTGGCCAGTTATCGAAAAATAAGGAGACTAATACTACTGCACAAATAAGAAAAATTGCATATGTAATACTCATCATATACCATCCCTTGAATCTAGTTACAGGATCTGGAGGTATTCCTCCAACTGCTACAAAAAATGGATCAAGGATAAATTGAGCTATATAGGGTCCGATTAAAGAAAAAATTAATCCTAAAACAATACATGCTCCAGTTGCTATCATACCTATAAAAGGCTGCTTTCGCCCTAATTTACTCCATGGCCAGTATTCAAAAACCATCATTGTTAATAAAGAGAAGAAAATTAACCATTGAGTCCACCCTAATGAAAACGCATAACTTGGAAAAAAAGTAATTGGTTTGACTGCTGAAGCTTCAGACGTGGCTGTACGTTCGCCAGCAGGAAAGAATAAAAGAAACCAGATAAAAACTGTTATCGCATTACCTATAATCCAAATAATAATTCCGCGTTTAGGCTGTTTTATTTTAAAGAATGGCCAGTACATAGTACCAGCAACCCAAAGGACTGCAAAAGAAAAACATGAACCACTTAAAGCACCAAAAATTGATGCACTAACAAACCAAGCGATGTAAGGATCTGTTATCTGACTGCTATAAAATGATGTAAATAATGGTAAAAATATAAGTGTGAAAATTGCTGTAATCGCAAAATTAATTACTGTTCCAACTAGACCTACTTTCCATGGAGTACGAAACCACCCATAATAAGGCCAATTCTCAAACCAAATTGCCCAAACGACACCAACTAACCCAAAACCTCCAATAACAGTAGCCCATGCTGTTATCTCCATTACTTGTGATGGATAAGGATTATGCCAAGATGGAAAAACACGCGGATCAAAAAACAATAACCATGTTATCCAACTTATTATGAATACAATTAATATAGACAAGATTCCTGCAATTGGTTGTTTAAAGCGCGCCATTACAATCATAGGTGCCTCATCTGCGGAAGGAATTCCGACTTTTTCGCCAGCAAGAGCCATATATTTCACCCAAATTTAATATATTTCCTTTTATAATTAATAATTGTTATAATAATAGATTTATATTTAAATCATACATTCAACTTGATAAAATATAAACTTTTAAAATTTAATTACGCCAGATTTTTTATAGACAAAAATGAATTAAAAAAGTAACTTAAATTAGATTTTTACTAGTTCATAATCTTTAGAGCCAAGTCCATTATTCACAGCTGCTTCAATCTGCCATGTCACATCAACAGTAGGATTTAATGCGTGAAATTTCTCAATACCTTGCTTAATTGGTTGAGTCCATTGTCCATCTTTATTTAAAAATGGGATACTTGGTGAATTAGTCTCAGCATCAACACATGCATTATCTATAGCTACAGGATCAGAAGATCCAAAGATACCTAAATCAGGAACCACCGGAACACTTGCATTAGGGACACAATCGCATAATGCAGGAATTTCAAGAGCAAAATTTATATAACGTATTTTCTCAGGACCAAAAGTTACTACTCCAGTAGCATTATCTATAAATCGTTCAACAAAGATTTTGGTATTATTTAATCCAGGTTCTTTTATAACTCTACTTACAGGACATTTCCGAGCACATCGACCACAACCGTAGCAAAGAGACTCATCAATTATAGCCTTTTGATTCTCTATTTTTATAGCATTAACGCTACAAGCATCTATACATTCTTGATTACATTTTGTAAGATCACATCTTTTAGGATTAACTATATACATACTTTCTCTGTGAGCTCGGTGTTTATGATGTTTAGAAACACATCCTATACCAAGTTGTTTTAGTGCTCCACCAAACGCAGCCATAGGATGACCTTTGAAATGAGATATAACTACTAGCTTATCGAAATCGAATAGTTTAGCAGCTACAGAAACTTCCTTAAAATGTTTGCCATTGATACTTACAATTTTTCTATCAAATCCATTATCACCATCAATAAACTGTAAAGGAGCTCCTGTAATTCCTTCAGTATATCCATGAAGGTAAGCGATTTCTAAATGATCTTTTGTATTTTTTCGATGACCAACACACACAGTATAATTCTCATGCATTTGAATACACTCAATTCTACTTCCAAATCCTTGAGTTTCAATTAAAGTGGGATTTCCTCCTTTAGATTTAATGGCTTCTACTACTTCGCGTACATAATCAGGTCTTAAATAATGTGTATTTTGCGCTTCGCCAACATGAACTTTTACACCAACCTTGTCTCCAGTATTAATATTATCTAATATTTTATCTAAAATCAACCGAGTTTTTACTAGGTTATTTGTTATCATATTCTGAGCACTATTTATCAGAGCTGGTATTTCATTAGGGGAAGCCCAATATACTATAGATTTAGATAACATTCAATTTTCCTTCTTATATGTAGATCTTTATTACAGAAATGTAAATATGATAAATCTTATTATTTTTTAATTGATTTTAAATAGTCTCAATTCCTTTTAAATAGATCTATTTAAAAATCTAAGTCTTTTAAACTTGCCAAATAAAAATGTCCATTTTCTTTGGAATTATTTAGATGAAGTATTAAATTCTTCGTTTTTAACTCCCCATGATCTTAAAATCTCTTCTGCATTATTCATGAGACTTTCAATAAAAATTTTTAAAGGTATTATATTCTTTAGTAATCCTATTGAGGGAGATGGCACTCTTGTTGGCCCAAGTGTTAAGTGATAAAGACTTTTATGATAATCTTTAGAGAATATTTCAGTATTCATCCAATTTTCTTTTAATTCTTCAGAAATGGGACTTTCTTTTGTTGTTAAGATCGCTGTTCCTAGGCACACAGCCTCTGCACCCATAGCCAAAGCACCAAGAAAACCTCGAGCATCACCAATTCCTCCTGCTGCAATTACTGGAATATTTAATAATCTTTTAGCCATTGTTAAATTCACTAATGTCGTATGTTGATATGTGTTTTTAAATCCAGCAGCTTCCATACCAATTAAAGTAATAGCATTTGCTCCGGCTTTCTCAGCAGATATTGCATGTCTCATCATTGCGCATTTATGAAACCAATAACACCCCGCTTCACGTATTCTATCTCCAAGAAAAGTGGCTTGATATGCTGATGTTGTAAAAATGTTTACTCCTTGGTCTATGGCAATTTCTAGGTATTTTAAATAATTTTCATTTGTCAGATTAGTATCTCCAAATCGGATGCCCGGAGGAATAACTGTAAGATTGACTCCAAAAGGTTTATTCGTTAAGCTATAGATTTTTTCTATTTCCTTTTTAAAAATATTAATTTCATAATTCAAAGCTGTTATTATACCAAGTCCTCCAGCATTAGAGAATGAAGCAGCAAATTCAGTTCTCCCTAAGCCAGCAAATGCAGCCATGATAAGAGGGTATTGGGTTTTTGTTATTTTAGTAATCCTTGTTTTCCAAATCATAAGAACTTAGATATAAGTTTTAATTTTAAATTTTTAATAATTTAATTGCGTTTTTTTCTAATATTGCTTTTCTCAGAGAATCACTAATATTAACTTTCTCAAATGCAGCAAAAATTTGGCTATAGTGTTTTAAAGGATAGTCAGAAGCAAATATTATTTTATGGGATAGATCCTCAGTAATAAATGCATCCCAAGGAAACCAATTATAGAGATTTGGGTATGCTGAGATATCAATATACACATTCTCATGTCTCAACGCCACAGACCAAGCATCCCACATCCAAGGTACTCCCATATGACCAATTATAATAGTTAAATCTCTATGTCTTAAAGCAAGATCATCTATTAAGAGAGGATGACCATATTTTGCTATGGAACCATAAAAAGAAGCTTGATGACCACCATGAGTCCATAGTGGGACATTTAGATCAATCATTTTTTTCCATAAAGGGTCATATTTTTTATCGGAATAATCAAATTTTTGTACTGGAGGAACTAATTTAATACCTCTTAATTTTAAAGATGAAATGGCATATTCAAGTTGATCCTTAGCATCTTTTGCTGGAACGTCAATACACCCAAATCCAATAAATCTATCGGGATATCTCTTTACAAAATCTGCAATATCATCGTTATTTACCATAACAATACTATAAGCTGTAGAAACATCATAAGCAACAATAACAGCTTTATTTATATTGAATTTATCCATTAGTGCTATATAATCTTCTAATGTGAATTGTTCCATTATAGCATTTAACATGTGCATAACACTTTTTAACTTACGAGCGTTGTAACCACTCATAACCTCTGCTATTTTTTTCTTATCGCTATAGTGAGCTTCTTTACAAAATGGGTGAACATGAATATCAATAACCATTTTTTTCCCTCAAATTATTTGGATTTACTAATCGAAACTTAGAAAATATCAAATATTTAACGAAGTAATAGGATTTATAAAAAGATATCTAGAGTTTTTTGAGTTTTAATATAATTAATTAATTTACTACTTGCTTTCCAATATTTATCATCAACTAGAAATCCTTCAGCCATAAATTTTATTGCGTCGTTAAAGTTGTCAAAAATGACTGGTTGACTTGTCCACATAGCATTATTTACAGTTTCTCTTATTACCCATACTCCAAGAGGTACTACATAACCTCCAGATACTTCTCTGAATATGAGAACTCTCGATTGTCTTCTAATCTTGTAAAGATATTCGCACACAGATTTTCTTGCTGCATAATAAGCACCGGTAATATTACTTGCATAAGATTTTCTTCCTTCATAAAATTCAAAATCAGTCATTATCTGTGGTTTTAGATTACGATTTCTACCATCAAAAGAAATATTCCATAAAGTATTTGGAGCCCAAACTTCATTCATCTCATAAATAAACTTTCCAGGAAAAAGCAAGACTTTAAAATGATTATCAAGATAAGTTGCTTCAAAGATTTGGTAATCATTTATTTCTGGAAACTTTTTAATTTTTTCAATTAATGCTTTTGAAATAATATCATCTACAGCTGTTATTGACCATCTTGTAGGAACTATTCTCCGCTTTCCACTCTCACCAAGTAATCCTGCTGAAAATACTCTTTCAATTGTCGATTCTGGAACATTTCCTTTAAAATAAAGATATTGAGACACTGCTTCAGATACTTGTAAATCTATATCTGAAACACAATATTCAACTTGCGGATGAACTTTTGTATTTTCTGTAATTTCAATTTTTTCTGTTATTCCAGAAGGCCCCATTGGTAATGCATGGTTATCCATCATCATCCTTAGATTCATTTTTTGCAATTTTGTTTCAGTATCTACAGGTCTAGCTGCCATTGATAATTCTTGAGAAGTTTCTAAAAATCTTTGTGTTTTCAATGGAGGTGTACTTTTTCTTGATTTTTCACTAATATTTACATTTATTTTAAAATTACTCCTAACTAAGCTACTCCTATATCGAATTATATCAACCATTGGTTTTCCAAACCAAAGTTCAGGAGCATCAAGCAAATGATAATCTGAAATTTCAAGGCCAGTTTCAAATTCTTGAAACGGTACTAACGGCCCAAGATACACATTTGGATAATTAAAGCGACCAACAAAAAATCCGGGGGGACTAGCTCCAAATATTTCGACGTCTTTTCTTGTTTTATCTAATTCAAATGGGACTAAAGATTTCATTACAGATTTTTTTAATAAGATAGGACATGTTTTTTTCCCACATAATAAACGGGCACCTTTACATCGAAGACAAATATTTTTTTCAGTTAAAGGTCTAACCAATCTATTCGCTCTTTAAGTCTGGTTTTCCTTAGTAAAAATTAATATATCTTATTATAAAAAAGGTAAAAGAGTTTAAATTTTTAATATTTATATTAAAAAGCAAATAATTGAAGATAAATAATTAGTTTTAGTTTTTTGTCTTTTAAATAAAGATGATAATAAATGACCGATTATGATAAATATTCAATTGATCTTAATGTAAAATTTAAACCATTGGAAATTATTGATATCTCAAAATTAATAACCAATTGTTCAAAAAAGTGGCAAAATTTGTCTTTATGCACTGTTAATGATTCAGTTATTAGACTTGCTGTTATCGAAGGAGAATTTCATTGGCACAAACATGAAAAGGAAGATGAATTCTTTTTTGTTATCGAAGGAATTCTATTAATTGATTTGGAAGAAAAGGTTATTAAATTGAAATCTAATCAAGGCTTTATTGTACCAAAGGGTATAATGCATAGAACAAGAGCTCCATCTCGTACATCTGTTTTATTGGTAGAAAAAAGTAGTGTTAAACCTACAGGAGATTAAGATAAAGACGATTATAGTTATAGAATGACAAATAACTTTTGATTTGAATACTTTGATTCACACAACTTGCTTGGAACTTCAGTATTTAAAAGTTTTATTAAGATTTTAGATAAGTTTTAGATGTAATATCGTATATATTTTTTAGTAACTTTTTATTATTCCATTCTTCTACTAATAGATATTTTTGAACTAATCCATAAGCATTTTTTGGTAATTCTTCTTTAAATTCATAATATCTCGGCACCATATAATACGCTAAATTTTCTTTTAGATAATCATTCAGACTTTCATAAGAAAGTGAGGTTCCTTTTTTAATTACAGCACATAATATAATAGCAGGATTAGATTCATCATTTATAGGTACTTCAAAAGCGGCGCTTTCAATTATCAATGGATGGGAATTTGCAATTAATTCAATATCTAAAGCAAAGAATATTTCATTTTCTTTAGAAATCATATCAGTTTTAGTCCCTAAGAAATAGATGAAACCCTCTTTATCTTTATAACCATAATCACCTGTTAGAAACCATCTATGTTTTTCTTTATATTTATTACTATCTCTATTAAAATTATAATATTCTAATTCAAATGGTAATGTCGTTCTAGCAGCAATTTCACCCACATTATCCCGTCCCGGTGGTAATTCTTTTCCATTAGAACTTACAATTTTCACTTCGAAGCCTTTTGCGGGCTTCCCTACTGATCCTATTTTGCCAACTTTGGACCCACCTGTATTTATAGTTATCCCTACACCTTCTCCAAGGGACCATCCTTCTATTATTCGAATGCCAAATCTTCTTTCAAATACATCCCAAATTTTTTCAAATGCCCCTATACCGAATGCATATTTAACTGAATGTTTTCTATCATTCTCTGAAGGTTGTTGATTTACTATTTCTGATAAATAAGCCCCATAATAACAAAAACCTGTAGGTTTATAATGGTCTATATCATCCCAAAATGATGATATATCAAATTTCTCCGCGATAATTACTGAAGCATTATAGTAGATTGCAGGTATTATTATAAAATATCGCGGAAAAGATTGAAATAAGTACATAGGGGTGTAGATTCTATGAGGGGATTGATTAATCCCAACACTTTCCAATGCGGTTCCAACACTAATTCCAGATAAGGTATAATAATTTTTATATAAGACACCTTTAGGTAATCCTGTTGTCCCCGATGTGTATAATATTTCAAGGGGTTCAAAATCTTTGAGGGGGATATTTGGATTCTCAACATTATCTGAGATAAGTTCTTCATAATTGATATATATCTTGTTGTAATTAAAGCCTTCAGGAGCATTTCTTACGATTATTTTTTTAATTTTCGGTAATTTATTAGAAATTTTTTTAAAACTAGATAGAAATTTATAATCTATTAATAATAGCTCAGTATCACTATTATTAAGCATAAAGTTTAATATTTCACCCTTAAGAAAATAATTTAACCCAACAAATATGCAACCTGCCTTTGCGATACCAAACCAACAAAAGATATATTCTGGGGAATTTGGAAACATTAATGCTATTTTTGGATTATTCAAATTTAATTCTCTGTTTAATTTTAACAGTCCATTCGCGATTCTATTTGAATTTTTATTGGTTTCCTCATAAGAAAATGAAATATCATTAAAATAAAACAGTATTGTATTTTTATTTCTTTTAGCTTTTGTTTCTAAAATATTGGAAAGTGTAACATCATTAAATCCATACTCTTTTGTTATGTCGTGAAGATTGTATCTTTTAGTTACTACAAGTTTGCTACCTTTCAATTCTATAATAACTTGTTCTTTATCTCTGAAAGGGAAAGATCTATCTTTAGCTATTTTACTTGGAATATACATCCAAAAGCTTTTATAATCATAATTTCCCGATTTTTTACTAACAATTCTGCCTTTTCCTTTCATCTTTTTTTTAATTATTAAAAAATTTTTACTATAGTAATTCCTTATTTTATATAGTAAATACTAGAGAGTCTTTTAAAAATTTTATTATATTATAAAATCAAAATTCATTTTTGCCTAAGGATCCACCAATAGCTACGTGACATTTAGATAAACTTATCAACATGCCATGCTAAGGTTGGATAGGCCCAGAACCTCTATTAAAGCCAACTAATTGGTGGTTAAGAAGACCAAAATCAAATTGAATATACACAGTTCTTTTACGCATCATTGTTTCTAAAAAGAAAAATTTGATTGAAAATATTCCATCATTTCTATCGATAATTGGAAACAAAGTCCATTTAGCATAATAATAATTAGTCTTTAGTAATTCTATTCCCTTATCAAAAAGAGTCATTTCTTCAGTTTTTAAATTGAAATTAATATTCCTAATCTCCTTAGTTTTTGAGAAATGATATTTCCTTTCTAATCTTAATGATATATTATTTTCATTAATATCATGATTATAAACAATGTAAGAGAAAGGTAAGACCCCTGGAAGGTATTTCTGATTATCTTTAAGATTTAAAGAGAACCAGACTTTCGATATAATTCGATAGAAGTAATAAATAATGAAAAAATAAGTATATATATTAAGTATTAGCTTGATTAGAAGTATATCTGAAGAAATGTAATATATTAAGCTTAATAAAATAATAAATATAACAGAATTCAGCATTGTGAAAAAACTTCCTGCCTTTTCAACATAAAAACAATATTCTTTTTTAGAAAGAGGAAACAAATATGGAATTCTCGTGGTAGTAAGAAGATCCATTGATACATGTAATCCATAAAATGTTGCTCCTATTAACCAAACTATAATATAGGATTTATTCATAAGATTAGAGAATAAAATGCTTAAGAGAGCTGATATTATAAGACCTATGATATATGAGTGAGAACCTCCGCGATGTTCAAGATAATTTGACTTAATAATTCTTTTCAATGGGATTAAAAAGATATCTAGATCTGGAAGGACAGAAAAAAAAATTGCTATTGAGAAATATTCAAGGGTAACCTCCTTTAAAAATAGGATATACATTAAAGCTCCAAAAACTGAATGAGTGAAAAAGTCCATAAGCTGAAAATATTACTTTATAATTTAACAAATAGGATATTGAAAAAAAATGTTTTATTTATTTTCTAAAAGTATATGTTTTTAATGATATTTCCATTCTCTTGGTGTTTTATTTAATAGTTCTAATATAGAAGATATAATTATTTCCCAGCAAATATTTTTTCTATAAAATATATCTTTTCTATTCATTTGATAGTATTTTTGGAAAGATCAGTTATTCTGAACCCTATATTTTATTAAATATTAATCGTGTTTTCATAGCATTAACATGAGATTAACTGAAATAATTCAAGTGAAATATTCATTCGAATTATCAAAGTTATGTCATTTAGCTAAAAATCTGTATAATTTAGTTAATTGGTATGTTAGACAGGATTTTTTCAATTTAAATAATCTTTTAACTTATTATGATTTAGATTTTATTTTAAAGGATAAAGAGGCTTATAGGAATTT
>Ga0209427_10009965_pt1 | contig 10567 bp, 5 predicted proteins | sample DeeMarSWOR136_30_FD_187465 | JGI IMG/M metagenome (GOLD analysis project Ga0209427, IMG submission 187465) | Marine sediment microbial communities from White Oak River estuary, North Carolina - WOR-1-36_30 (SPAdes) (version 2) | ecosystem: Environmental > Aquatic > Marine > Intertidal zone >...
TTGCTATGGGTATTACTCAAAAATCCTGCCTGGCTGCAAATGGGATGGCTGTTCAGCAGGAATAAGTGCAATCGGGATAACAAGTGATGGAAACATTGTTGGTTGTTTGTCAATGGGTAATGATAGGTTTATTGAGGGTAATGTAAGAGATAGGAGCCTTAAAGAAATCTGGGAAGACCCAAATAATTTTTCTTATAACAGAAAGTTTGACAAGACCAAGCTTGGACCGAACTGTAGAGATTGTAAATACGGTGTTAAATGTAAAGGTGGTTGTAACGCAATGTCTTATACAATTACAAATCAATTTCATAACAACCAATATTGTTTTTATAATATTGAGAAAAATATACTTAGAGTTTAATATTTATGAAATAACATTTTATGAAATAAAACTCACAAACAAAGCATTAAATGAGATGTTAAATATCAAGCAGAAAACTCCTCAACCCTGGGCTTTAGTAGCCGCAAATAATCCTGTGTCTTTATCTTCAATGATTTGGTTCTTTCACCAGCATTAAAAGCCATGAACTCATTCTGGGTAATGCTCTTATCGACTAGCAGGTCAAGACCAAAAACATTAGCAAAGGGAGGAACCCCTCCGGGCTCGCAACCAGTTTTCTCCATTACTTCATCTGGCGTTGCAAATCTCAAGCTCTTTACATTAAGAATTTCTTTTACTCTTTTAGAATCAATCCTCTTGGCAGCGCTAAGCACAAGCATAACAAACTTGTTATCAGCCTTGAGAATCATGGCCTTGGCACCGATTTTTATGTCATCACCGCGAACAGCTGCTGCCTCTTCACTGGTCCTGACAGGCTCGTGCTTTTTGAATTCATAAGAAACATTGTTCTCATCAAGAAAAGCTTTGATTTTGTCAAAGGCAGTCATTTTAATTACTTTAACTTCAATCCCAGATCATCCAACTGCTCCTGAGTTACTTTTGAAGGAGCATCCATCACTGGGTCTCTCGCAGTCTTATCCTTTGGAAAAGCAATTACTTCTCTTATTGAATCCTCGCCCATTATCACCATTAGAAGTCTGTCTATTCCAGGGGCAATTCCTCCGTGAGGAGGCACTCCATACTTAAATGCTTCAAGGAAATGGGAGAACTCTTTTTTTTGCTCATCTGTAAAGCCGATAAGGCTAAATACTTTTTTCTGAACTTCAGGGTCGTGTATTCTTATACTTCCTCCGCCTACTTCAAAGCCATTGAGCACAAGGTCATGCTGATATGACTTTACTTCTCCAGGCTCCTTGTCAAGTAAATGAATATGTTCTTCTTTTGGTGCTGTGAACATGTGATGAGAAGGCGCCCATTCCTTTCCTGCTCCATGAAAGAAATCCTCTTCTGTCTGCTTTGTAAATAATGGGAAGTCCACTATCCAGCAGAAAGCCAGCTCATTCTTGTCTTTCTTATTCTTTCTGAGATCAGGCTTATCTGTCTTGTATTTTTTCATTGTTTCTTCATGACTCAGTCTTGGAAAGGGAATTTGGGTTATTCTTTTTTCTGGAAACACATTTTGAACCATTTTTATAAACAAATCTTCAGTAATATTTAGGATGTCATCCTGCTCTACAAAGCTCATCTCAAGGTCTAGTTGGTAGAACTCACCAGGACACCGATCAGCTCTTGCATCCTCATCCCTAAAACAAGGAGGTATCTGGAAATATTTGTCCACACCCGCAATCATTAATATCTGTTTGTATTGCTGTGGTGACTGTGGCAAGGCATAGAATTTTCCTTTATGTACTCTTGAGGGCACTAAATAATCTCTTGCTCCTTCAGGAGTAGACTTAGTTAGGATAGGTGTGGTTATCTCTAAGAATCCTTTTTTGTCAAGGTAGTCTCTAATGAACTGAACTGCTTTATGCCTTAACTCCATGTTTTTAGTCATCTTTGGTCTTCTTAAATCCAAATATCGATACTTTAACCTTACCTCTTCTGTTGATGCAACACTCTCATCAAGCTCTAAAGGCAGAGGAGCGGCTCTGCTCATGATATTTATTTCATTAGCAGAAACTTCTATCTCACCTGTTTCAAGTTCTTTTTTCACCTGATTAGATGGTCTTTTCTTAACCTCTCCTTTTACTTGAATAACACTCTCTCTTCTAAGCTCCCCAAGCTTCTTTGTGAGCTCAGGATTAACAAAAATCTGGGTTTTTCCATACCTATCCCTAAGCATGATAAAGCTTAATTTGCCTTGTATTCTATGCGTTGAAACCCAACCACAAAGAGTAACCTTTTTACCAGCATGCTCTTTTCTTAGTTCTCCACATGTATGTGTTCGTAACATAGTATCATCACACCTCACAACAAAATCTTTACCTCACAAGCAGCACTCTTCTTAAAATTCTCTGCATCTACTGTGCTCCCAACAATAGAGCCATAATGCATGGGTATGGCTATCTTGCACTTCTTAAGAGTCTTGGTTGCAACTGCTGCTTCTTCTGCATTCATAGTATAAGTTCCTCCCACAGGAAGAAGGGCAATGTCTGTTTCTATCTCACTCATCTCTGATATCAGGTCAGTGTCTCCTGCATGATACACTTTTACACCCTTCATCTCAATAATAAAACCAACCCAGCCATTCTCTTTTGGATGAAAATCTGCACTAATATTATAAGCAGGCACAGCTGTTATTTTCTCATCATTAACCTTTATAGTCTTGCCAGCTTCAATAAGAGCTATGCCTTTAACCTTTAAGTGATTAAGCTTGCTCTGAGCATCAGGCACAGTTATTATCAAAGTGTTCTCAGTGATTATCTTCTTTATATCTTCTGGACTACAGTGATCATAGTGCGGATGAGTTACCAACACAATATCTGCTTTATCATAACTTGCGTCGTCTGACAAGTCATAAGGGTCAATGTATATAACCTTCTTGTTCTTAATCATAACACTTGCATGCTCGAATAAATATATGTCCAAGCCAAGGATTTCCATAATACCACCCTTTTTATCTTCTTGAAACCAGTATTATTATTTAAAGTTAATGTTCTATGAGAAAATATTTATAATATTAATTCTAAGATTAAGGTTATGAAGAAGATTTTGAGCCTAATTTCAAATTATAAAACAATAATGGTTAAAATTCTTGTTCCTTTGGTTTTGGTATCATTACTTTCAATTAATTTTACCATAGCTGCTGGTGCTAGTACCCTATTCCTTGACCAAGTACAGAATCCCACTGGAGCTTATAGTTTGAGTAGGCTATCTTCTTCTTATAATGATTTTGCTGTGCGTGTTAGGCGCTCATCTGATAATACTGAGCAAGACATTGGCTTTTATGGGGATGATTTTGACTTGGCTTCTTTTAACTCTTTTGTTGGCGGAGATAGTGCATATGCTACGATTATTTATGACCAGAGTGGTAATGGATTCAATCTAATTCAATCAGACCCTTCCCGACAACCAGAAATTGTTGATGGCCCAAACGGAAAGAAAATCTTTTCTTTTTCTGGGAGTCAGGGTATGGGTGTTCCAGAACTATATTCTGTTTTTAATTCAGGAGATGGTTTTACTGTTTTTGTTGTCTTTAAATGGGATGGCACTCCCAGCAGCAATGCTCAGCACATATTTGCATCCAGCAGATATGCTCCTGCAGCAGGAGGCTTATTTGGAATTTTCCTGGATAGTGCTAATCGGCCAGAAACCCAGTTCAATTTAAATATTGGTTCTAGGATTGATTTATTTGGTAATAAATTATTGCCTGGTGAATGGCACCTTGCCCGTGCAGTATTTGATAGAGATGGAGATGCTCATTTCTGGATAGACGGCGTGCTTGTTGATTATGACAGAGTTGGAGATTCTACTCTTATAAATTTAAATATGTATGGTGATGGTGTTTGCTGGGGGATTAACTGCGGCCTTGACAGGGGCTGGCATGGAGAACTAACCCCTCCTGTTGTCTATAACAGTGCTTTGTATTTTGAAGATGCAGAAGCAGTTGAGAAGAGCATAAGTGATTATTATGGTTTTGCTTATCCAGAATCAACAGAAACAGACGGGAATAACCCTTTAGACATGTACGAGTTAAACCCCACTGGTAATCCTATAGGCGGTGGTGCTGGTTACAGTAATATTATTGATTATTCAAATGCTGATTATTTTGTTTCAACCAAGACAGAATTGCTTAATGTCTTGGGCAATGCTTCTTCTAATCAAATTATTTATGTGGATGATGATGCTGAAATTGATTTATCTGATGAAACAGGCATTATGATTCCTGGCAGTGTTACTCTTGCCAGTGGTCGTGGTCAAAGTGGTTCTAGAGGGGCTTTGTTATTTACTAACTCCAATTATCCAGTAAGCCAGTATGCTGCTTTGTTCAAAACCAGTGGTCCTAATGTCCGTGTTACAGGTTTGAGGCTCGGTGGACCTAATCCTGAGTGTGAAGACCATACTTATTCTGCTGGAATGGGCTATATGTATGGTATTGAAAATGATCATCCTGGTCTAGAAGTTGATAATTGTGAGGTTTTTGGATGGAGTGGGCAGGCTATACGAGTTGATGCTGCACAGGGTTCATATATCCATCATAATTATATTCATCATAACAGGCTTGCTGGCTATGGTTATGGTATCTGGGTTGCTCGTGGTGGTATGGCTTTGCTGGAGGCTAACTTATTTGACTTCAATCGTCATCATATTGCTTCCTCTTCTAACCCTAGTGCTAGTTGGGAAGGCCGCTATAACATTGTTCTTGAGCATGGTACTAGTCACAAGTTTGACAGGCATTCCAGTGGTGGTATGGCAGGGAATCATACCTGGGTGCATCACAATTTTTTCATTAGCGGAGGTCAGGATTTAGCTATTCGTGGCGAGCCTCATGGTGAGGCTCGTTATTATGAAAACTGGATTACTAATAGCTTGATTAACCAGTCTTTAAGGCCTGATTGGCTGGCAGGGCAGAATTGGTGGAATCAACCCAATCCGTATAAGCTTGATTTTTATAATAATAAACTAGGCGGTATTTCCTCAGATTATCTTCCAGTCGCTATTGTAATGGCATCTACCTCTAGTGGTACTGCACCTTTAACTGTGTCTTTTGATGGAACCAGCAGCTATGATAATCAAGGAGGTTCTATTTTAGATTATCAGTGGCTTTTTGGTGATGGTAGTAATGCAATTGGTGCAGAGGATTGGGGCTCTACTGTACAGTACACTTTTAATGATCCTGGAATATACAATGTTGAGTTATCTGTGTTTAATGATTATGGGGTTCCTTCAAGCACGCTGTTTCCTGTCACTGTTAATCCTGCTGCAGGGGACTATATTTTAAGTGCCTGGCTAAAGGATAGTTATGATGGCTCACTGAGCAATTATTATAGAAAGCAAGTTTTGGTTGATGATGTTGTTGTTTGGGAAGATGATGTTGCAGCACATGAAGGTTGGCAGCATGTTATTGTTGATGTTTCTAATATTGTTTTAGGCAAGGAAAATGTTATTGTTGCATTTAGGCTGGTCGTTAATAAAGATGTTACTGACCCGCAAAATCAGTTCACTGAGCTCTTCTTTTCTATAGATGATGTCCATTTATTCGGTGGGGGACTATTGAACGGTGATTTTGAGGACTCTTCAGATGGCTGGATTTTCCAGAGTCCAACCTATCCTAATTTTCATTGGGGAAGGGCTGTTGGGGATACGCGAAGCGGAAGTTATAGTTATAGTATTTCTACTCGTTATCTTAATCCTCCTTCTGCTGGAGAGTATGCTGAGGTTTCCCAGAACGTGATAATAACAGAATCTCCAAGTCTTACTAACTATAGCAGGGCAGATCTTAACTTGGATAGAGTTGTTGATATTCTTGATTTAGGCATTGTTGCTTCTAATTTTGGCAGAACAAGTGGTTTTGACATTAGGGCTGATACTGACAGCAATAATATTATTGATATTTTTGATGTTGTTTTTGTTGCTAGTAGATTTTCTTAATTATTATAAGAAAATATTTATACTATTAATTCTAAGATTAAGGTTATGAAAAAAATTTTGATTCCTTTAGTCCTAGTATTTGTTTTCTTACCTGTATTTATAAGTGCTCAGGTCGCATCAACGCCAAGCATAGGATCTTACTCAGACTATGGCGATGATTTTCTTTATCTTGTAAAAGGTGGCTATGCAGAGTTAACAGATGCTGATGTGAATGATATTGATTACTCTACTACTAGCTTTAGTGTTGAAGCAATTGCTGATGCAAGAGTAGCAGAGAGTAGAACTGATTGGAATGGTATTTTGCTTAAAGGACACAGATATGTTTTATGGGATGCTTCAATACCTGGTTGGGGTCTTGGTTTTTATAGGAGTAATAGTAAAACTGTTAGTTATTCTCTTTATGCTAAGGTTGGAGATGGAACTCAACAAATTAGTCTTAGTAATTATTTTGTTGGAATGGCTCATGTTGCTATGACTTGGGATCATACATCAAAAACCCTTGAGTTATTTGTTAATGGTGTTTCTGTTAAGAATAATTCAAACCCAAGTATTGTGTTATCTAACATTGATACTTCTGATAGCTTATTATTAGGGCGTGCTCTTGGTGATTCTAAGCGCAATATATTAATGGCACGTTGGTGGAACAGGAAATTATCAAACTCTGATATTACTAATCTTTACAGCAACTGGGCTAATAATGGTGATGATAGGGTTCCTAGCAGTGTAAGTAGAACTGGTTTGCACTCAGAGTGGTTAATGAATGAGGAGTCTGATGCTAATGGTAATCCAGGAGCTGGTTATCTCAAGGATAATGCTGGCAACAATCATCTTCAGTTAATGGGTAATGCAAGGCTAGAGCTTTCAAATAGTGAATCCCTTACTTTGATTTATCCTGTAGGCGGTGCTAGTGGTGTTGACAAATCTGTTACTCTTAAAGCTAGTGGAGGTGATGCAGACATTCCAGGAGGAGCAACTCATCCTTTGCTCTACTTTTTCCAAGTAGATACTTCAAGCAGTTTTAACTCAGCTAATCTCAAGGAGTCTGGTTGGATTTCTCATTACAGTGAGCACAGACCCTTTCTTGCTCCTAGCACCAGATATTATTGGAGAGTTAAAGTAAGAGATGTTGATGGTGATGAATCATCATATACCCCCACATGGTCATTCACAACACAAGGAGCATCAACTTGGTATGTAAGGCCTGAAGGAGGTAGCTATGGAAATGAGGATGGGACTAGTTATGCTAATGCTTGGGATGGACTTCAAAACATAGTTTTCAATGAAACAGGAGTGGAGCCTGGTGATGAACTTTATGTGTGTGGCTTGCATTATCACACAGTTACCAATGGTGGTTCAATAGGACAGCAAGGAGATATAATATTAAGGTCTGGAGGCACTGAAAAAAGTCCGTACAGAATTACACTTAGAGGAGATTGTCATGGTAATCAAGGCATTGTGTGGGAAGGTTATAAAATAGGATACCCAGGATGGGTTAACGAAGGCAGAGGTGTTTACAGTATTGGTCTTCATGGAACTGAGTACCCTGGTAATTATTTTCAAGATGTAGGGGTTCCTAATGATGATTCCTATATCTTGTTGAACAGATCAAATAGCTTTAATGAATGTCAAAACAATCCAGGTTCCTTTTTCATGAATGATTCAAGAAAAGTATATATCCATACTACTTACTCCGGTGACCCTACAGGAAGGGTTTGGGGTAATAGGTGGGGTTATGAGTTTAACATACCAAACAATAATCATTACATCACTTTCAAAAATCTGAAATTCTATTCTTCAAGATATGGTTTTCGCCCAAAACCTAATATAACCCATTTACGCTGGGAGAACTGTACTTTGTGGTATGGAGAAAGTACTATTTTAGAATTCGGAGATGGAAACCACCACATGGAAATTCTGGACTGTGATATAGGTTATTCTGGCACTCCAATTTATTTGATAAGCGGAACCTCGAAAAGCCCTAGCAACTATGTTTTTGCCAGGAACACAGTACATGATTGCGGAACTTTGAACTATCATAGGGTTGGTGATAATCATGCAATTGGCATTCAAGGAGGAGACGGAGGTCTAATAGAGGATAATCATATATATCATTGCCGTGATGGAATTGTTTATTATATATATCCAGGAATGCACTGTAGTAATAATATTATCAGAAGAAACTATATACATGATATATATGATTATGGATACATGCCAAACGGAATATCCTTTGGTGCTAATTATGAGGGTGAGGTAGGAGATACTTCTGGAAACATGGTTTATGATAATATCATAGTTAATGTTACCAGGGCTTTTTATTATAAGTGGCCAGGGAAGATGAAGGTGTATAACAATGTTATCTATAATGTTGACTGGGCTTTTAATTTTGGAGGTACTAATAAAGGCCAAACATGTGCAAGAGCAGAGCTAAGAAATAATATTGCTATGAATGTTTCAGAATATTTTATTCGTTTTGCTTGTTACGGAGCTCCTGGTAGTTATGAGATTGATTCTGATTATAATATATTTTATCCTATCTTAGGTGCAAAGTTCTATTTTAGGGAAATGAATATCATAACTGATAACATGACTTTTGAGGAGTGGAAAGCTCTTTCAAAACCTGATTGCGTCTTTGACCCTCATACATTAACTGCAAACCCCTTATTTATTAATCCTTTATTATATAACTTTCATCTTCATCCTGGCAGTCCTGCTATTGACATGGGAATAGATGTTGGTCTTACTAGTGATTTTGAGGACACCCCTATTCCTCAGGGCACAAGGCCAGATATTGGTGCTTTTGAATATATAATTGGTACTGGTTGTGGTGTTGCTGATCTTAACTGTGATGGAAGTGTGGATATCTTTGATTTAATCATTGTTGCTTCTAATTTTGGTCTTACCAGTGGTTTTGATGAAAGAGCTGACAAAGATGATGATGGGCAGATTGATATCCTTGATATAGTATTTGTGGCAAGTAGGTTTATTTGAATAGGTGGGTGTTATGAAAAAGACTTGTTTTGTTATGGTTCTTTTGTTTTTCTTTATTCCTATTCTTATTTCTGCCACTGACTGGTATGTTAGACCAGCAGGACAAGGCCCTTATGGAGTAGAAGATGGCTCTAATTATGAGAATGCATGGGATGGCCTGCATAGCGTTGTGTGGGGAACCGGAGGAGTAGAACCGGGTGATAATCTATATGTGTGTGGGCTTCATTTGTATAACATGACAGTCAGGAGCTCTCTTGTGGTGAGAGGAGATATTTATCCAATATCTGGAAGAAGCGAGCAAGAAAGAGTCACTATTAGGGGTGATTGCCCTAATGATCCTGGAGTTGTCTGGAGTGCTTATATTCCTTCTTATGAGCCTTGGGTTGATGAAGGAGGAGGGGTTTGGAGTATTATGCTTCCTGGTGACACGCATAGAGGAAATATATTTGAGGATATTGGCGTGCCTAATGTTGATTCTTATACTCATTTGAAAAAGGTTGATTCTCTTGATGAGTGCAATCAAACACCTGGTTCTCATTACAGTATTGATTATGAAGGCAAATCAAGGATATATGTTCATACATCTGATTCTGGCGACCCAACAGGAAGGGTTGCTCTTAACAGATGGGGTTATGAATTTTATATTCGAGATAACAGCAGCTATATCACTTTCTTAAATCTAAAAATGTTTGCTCCTTGGCGTTATGAGTATCGTGGAAGACCTAATGTTACTCATATTCGTTGGCAGAACTGCACCTTGCATCATGGTGAGAGCAGAATAATAACTCTTGGTGATGGCAATGATTATATGGAAGTGCTTGGCTGTGATATAGGATATGCAGGAACACCAATCTATTGTATAAGTAGCACTCCTTTATCTGCTAGTTATTATAGGTTTGCTGGTAATACTATCCATCACTGTGGTTATTTTGATTATCATCAAGGAATGGATACACATGCCTTTGGGATACAAGGAGGAACAGGAGGAATAGTAGAGGATAATTATATATATAATTGCGGGGATGGAATAGCATTCTATCTTTACCCAGGAATGATTGGCAGAAACATCACTGTGAGAAGGAATTATATTAAGGACTTGTGGAGAACCGGGTACATGCCTACAGCAATAAGTTTTGGGTGCAATGCAAAAGGAGCCTTAGGAGACACCTCTGGGAACAAGATTTACCAAAACATTGTGGTTAATGCTACAAGAGCTTTTTATTATAAATGGTCTGAGCCAGTAGAGATATATAATAATGTGATGTTTAATTCAGAGTATGCTTTTAGGTTTGCAGGTAATAATGAGTCAGGAACAAAAGCTCATCTAAAAAATAATATTGCTTATAATATTTCTGATTACTTTATATATTATGGCGGATCACTTCCTGATACTTATTACCTTGACTCTGATAATAATATTTTTTACTCAGATTCAGGAGCCAGATTTTATTATAGGGATTCAGCCAAACTAGTGGATGTGCAGACCCTTGAAGAGTGGAAGGCTGTCTCAGACCCTATTTCTACCTTTGATCCTCATTCGGTTTTTGCTGACCCTCTTTTTGTAAACCCTGCTAACAACGACTTTCATCTTAAGCCTGGCAGTCCTGCTATTGACATGGGAATAGATGTTGGTCTTACTAGTGA
>Ga0209427_10009967_pt1 | contig 10566 bp, 8 predicted proteins | sample DeeMarSWOR136_30_FD_187465 | JGI IMG/M metagenome (GOLD analysis project Ga0209427, IMG submission 187465) | Marine sediment microbial communities from White Oak River estuary, North Carolina - WOR-1-36_30 (SPAdes) (version 2) | ecosystem: Environmental > Aquatic > Marine > Intertidal zone >...
GGCTTGCATCGAGAAAACAAACGATGAGTAATAAAAGGAAAAGGAAAGTGCCGCTCTTTTTAATCATTCACATCCTCCTCAATAAAACCGACTGTAAAATAATTTTGCAAAATAATCCAGGAAGCTTTCTCTAATCCCCTTATGAATAGCAAAAACCATACTTTTGTTTCCCTCATCCAAATCAATGCAGAATTCATGCCTTTCTCCATAAAAAGTATGGACCTCTCCCCTATTCTTACAATCTTGGAATGATTATTGAACCAAAGAGATTGCCGCGCTTCACTCGCAATGATAGAAATACAGGAAAAAGGGACAGGCTCCTTTTAGAAAAGTAGCCTGTCCCATTCTTTCGGTTATTTGATCTTTGGAGAAATGAGGGCTGCGATGCCCTTGTTATTGAGCATGTCGTTGAAAGCTGGGAGGTCTTTGGCGAGCAACTCCTTATACCGGGCTTGCTGTTTAACCAGGCGCTCCTTCAGAACAGCGTGCACTTCGCGCTGCTGCTTGTTTGGGGCAAAGTCCACAAGGCCATTCACATCCTCAGCCAGCACGGAGAACTTGCAGTAGAGCTTCTGCGGATAGCGGAATGACTTGGTGTCGCCTTCTGCGATTATGTGCTGGAAGAGCTCATCCTCCACCGCCCTGAGTTTCTTTTCAAACCCGTCAATAGCTTTCAGCACATCTCCAGAACCTCCACCTGCTTTCAGGATATCCTTGAGGTCATAGAGCTGCCTTCTTATCCATTCGATCTGATTGATCATATCCGAAACGGTGTTAAGATCCTCTCTGATCTCCTTCTGCATATTGATCTGTTCCTTGATATCGTCAATGGTTCCTTCTGAACGGGGGTCTTTTTTGACGACGAGCTTCTGCGTGTATTCCTTCCCTCCAACATTGAGTTTTAATGTATAGGTCCCAGGGGCAACCATGAATCCCCGAAAACCTCCGCTGGTTCCCCAGCTCAGAATGGGATACCAGCCTTCACGCGTCCAGGTCGTCACAAACCTCTTTTCCTCGACCACTGTCGGATTTCCAGGGGGCTTTGTCCTGAGTCTGGCCGCTCTGGCTCCGGGATGCCTCATGCTCCAATTGATTCGATTGATGCCTTTCTGGCCGGTTCCCCGGAGAGTGTCGACTACCTGACCCTGTTCATCCAGGATGGTGAGTCTTGCACCTCCCCTGACATCTGATTTGAGATAGTAATTGATGGTGGCGCGGGAAAAGACACTGGGTCCGCCGGCAATACTGTGCAACCGGTAAGCGTCCCGTGGCTTGAAGAAATGAGCATCGGATTTAAGGGCACTATCTGTGAGCTGCTGCAGAGGCGTGATATCGTCCATGATCCAGAAACCGCGGCCGTAGGTGCCGACCACAAGGTCGTTAAAATGCTCCTGAACCACCATGTGGTGGACTGGTGCATGGGGCAGGTTGTTCTGTAAAGGAAGCCAGTCCTTGCCGTCATTGAAAGAGACATAGATGGCATTCTCGGTTCCCAGGAAGAGCAGCCCCTTCCTCACTGGGTCCTCATGGATCCAGTGGGCATAACTGAACACGCTCTTGGGAATATCCTCGCTGATGGACTTCCAACTCTTTCCGTAATTCGTGGTTTTATAGACGAACGGGTCGCGGTTATTCATCTGGTGGAAATCCACCGTGAGATAGGCTGTCCCTGCGTCGTAGCGGGAAGGCTCAATATTGCTGACCGTTCCCCAGGGCGGCAGATTGGGGATGTTCTTCGTAACATTGGTCCAGGTTTTACCGCCATCGCGTGTGACATGCAACAGGCCGTCGTTTGTCCCGGCCCAGATGCAGCCCTCTTCTACGGGAGATTCGGCGATGGCGAAAACTACGCACCCGTACTCAACGGCCAGGTTATCTCTGGTCAATCCTCCTGAAGGCCCCATCTTGCTCGGATCATTGGTGCTCAGGTCAGGACTGATAACAGTCCAGCTTCGCCCCTTATCAGTGGTCACGTGCACGTGCTGACTTCCGACATAGACTTTATTGTGGTCGTGCGGAGAAATATGGATGGGGAAAGTCCAGTTGAAACGATACTTGGCCACCGCTGCATGGGACCCATAGATGGATTCCGGCCAGACATGGGCAGTGTATATATGCCCTGTCCGGTAGTCGACCCGCTCCAGCACGGCATTGTAGCTTCCTCCCCAGACGATGTTGGGATCAACTGGGTCTGGTATGATGAAGCCACACTCTCCTCCGGCTGTGGTTTGCCATTGGGACTCACCGCGTCCGAACCGGAAGCCTCCACCCGTGCTCGGACCTTTATAGGCGGGACCGTCCTGCTTGCCGCCGTAGACATAATATGGAATCTGGTTGTCCACATAGACATGATACATCTGAGCGATGTCCAGTGTGACCCTCTGCCAGCTTTCGCCTCGATTCCGGGTGATGATGACTCCACCATCATTGCTGATCATGAACCGGTTTGGGTCTAACGGGTCAGCCCACATGTCATGACAATCTCCGCTCCAACGCACGGTTTCTGAAGTGTAGCCACCGTCAAATGTCCGGCTCTGGCTGTTGGCGGCAAAATAGACCTCGTTCTCATCCCCCGGGTTAACCATGACCCTGGAGGCATAATGCGGACGTTCATTCAGGATGCGGTTATAGCTGACCAGTCTCCAGCTTTCACCACAGTCATTCGAACGCCACAAAACACCACGATTCGGGTGTCCGGTCTCGATCAAGGCGTAGACGACATCGGGATTGCTGTTGGCAATGGCGATGCCGACTTTGCCGATTGGAGGGGATGGAAGTCCGCGGCCGGTGAGGCGCTTCCATGTGGAGCCACCATCTGTGGATTTCCATATTCCGCCCATCGGCCCTCCGCTTTCTCTTCCATATGTCCGGATAACCAAGGGCCATGTCCCGGCGAACAAAATCCGCGGATTGCTGGGATTCATGGCGATTTCAAAGCAACCTGTGTTCTCATCCAAAAAGAGAACATGCTGCCAGGTCTTCCCGCCGTCTGTGGTGCGGAAAACACCGCGTTCCTTCTGGGGTCCATAGCAGTGTCCTAGAGCGGCCACCAAAACAATATCGGGATCGTCGGGGTGAATCACGACTCGACCGATCCGTCCGGTCTTATCCAGCCCCATGTGCTTCCAGGTCCGTCCCGCATCTGTGGATTTGTAGACGCCATCGCCGATGGAAACATTGCTGCGGATAAATGCTTCTCCCATTCCGGCCCAGACCACATTAGAATCAGAAGGAGCAATGGCTAATGCGCCGATTGACTGTGAAGGCTGATCATCAAAAACAGGAAACCATCTGTTGCCTCCATCAGTGGTTTTCCAGATTCCTCCTGATGAGGCACCGATGTAGTAGACCATGGGATCACCGGGCACGCCGACAACCGCAGAAGTCCGGTTTCCCGGGGGGCCGATATGGCGGTACCTCAGTCGGCTGAAAATGTCCGGGTTGATTTCCTGGGCGTAGATTTGAGCGAATCCAGCCAAAACGAAAAGGACCGCTACAGCCATTACGCAGAAACCCTTCATCCGTCTACCCTTACCTTTAAGATACTTCATGAATACCCTCCTCGGGTCCTCAGAAACGGACCCTGAATTTGATTTAAAAATATAAGTAAACCATTCCCGAATAAAACTTTGGCTGAATTTCAGGCAGAGAGCTCGGCTTTCTATCAATCTTCCAGTTTTGGAATGATGAGCTGTCTTGGAATAATGTAGTAATCCCCTGCCATCGCCATCTTGAAAACGGTGCTTTCACTTTCGGGATGAGATTATTTTACTTCAATAGAGACGAGTTTCAAGTAAAAATTATATTTTATTCTTTTTCCGGCAAAGTCCATTTATAAGACTGGTATTTCCAGCTGAATCCATCCCCCTTCACATCAACAACCACAAATCCATTGGGGTGGCCTAGCCATGACGGAGCCTCCCACTTGGCGCCGCTTAAAATTCCCCCGGTTATGTAAGATGTCTTCTTGTACTTTATTTCTTCTACTATATGAAGATGGCCCTGGAGGACGAGTTTGACATTGTATCCTGATAACAGTCTGATGACTTTCGTCCCATTATTCACAACTGCGAAGCTTGGAGGTGCGATCATGTTGTCTCTTTCTATCTGAATATATGATGTGACGAGCGGGATATGAAGAGCCACACAGACCGGTCTCTCGGTTCCTGTTTTGTCCAGGTCATCCTTTAGCCAGTTGAGCTGATCATCGTCAATGTAGCCCCTGTAACCTCCACTGTCAGTTTTTCCGAGAGAGTCCAGCAAAACAAAATGCCAGCCCCCGTAATCAAAAGAATGGTACGTCGCTCCCTTTCCCAAACGTTTCCTGAACAAACCCTTACCGTAATCAGGATGAGAGGAATCACCGCCACTTTCATCAGATATACGAATAATGTCGTTGTTGCCAAGGATGTTATGCACAGGCATGCGAAGCTTCATGGTTGTCTGATGATAAAGGTCAAACATTTTCTCTGCATCTTCGAGGGTTCGAGTGTATTTATTTTCGACCAGATCTCCCCCCATGATCACAAAGTGAGGCTGGGGCTTTAAATCGTTGATGGATATAACGGCCTGGCTGAATCCTTCAATCGCTAGGTCATCCGGCATGAGATGGATATCGGTGGCAAAGACAAACCTGAAATCTTTACCGTCTTTTTCGGGAAGAACTCCTTCTTTGCAGGCTCCAAACCACAGGGCTATGAGTATAAGAATGAATGCAATTGTGCATGTCTTTCGCAACAGGTTTTTTTCAGTCACTGTCATCCCTTGAATAATGGATTTTTAACTCATGTTTTTCAGCGTGCGGCTCAGCGCAATCTATGGCTGTTGTTCCCCTGATTTATCGGCAAGATAATATCAATTCACAGGACAAGAGTCAAACTGAACCAGCCAATCCGTTCAAAATTTTCTGGATTATTGAACGACTAAATTAGGTGAGGGCTAAACGGAGGTTTTAAAATGAGCGAAATCGTAGGAAAACTAACCTTTCTATCTATAGTTATTATTACGGCGATAATCTTTGTCGCTGTGGCTGTCTTTGTTATGTTCTCGATTCTCTGCGCTAACGTGGCGCAGATGAAAAAAACGCTGCGCAAAATTCTTGAAGCAACCAACAAACGAAAAAACCATATCTCTGTGGATTATCTAACACCAAAAACTTGACACGCTATGGAACCGCATCGAATTATTGGGGACTGTCCCCAATTCAAATCATATTTTTATAAAAGTCCGTTTGGAGTACATCCAGTAGAGAATCAACCAGATCACCGCAAATCCTGCCAATCCTCTCAGAAAACCATCCCAGGGTTGAATGAACCGGAGCAACCCGCCAACAAAAACATCCCCAATTCGGCGAAAATCGAATAACTGTGTCGCCATGTATACCGAGATTGCGTTCATCCCGATCACTTTAAAGCCGAAGGCCCACTTCCGCCAATCCTTGACGTCAATAATCATGTAAAACAGAGCCAGCAGCAACACGCATATTCCGCCTGAAAACAGGACGAATGAACTCGTCCATAAATGCTTTATTATGGGAAAAGCAAGACCCCATAGCCATCCCACCAGGATGCATCCTGCACCAATCCCAGCAAGCCAGGCGACTTTCATCCACTGCGACTTTTTTGAGCGCAGAAGCTGCCCGGCTATCACTCCTATCATGACTGTGGCCCCAAAGGTCAGGCTGCTCAGGATCCAGCTATAGTTCGTTCCGTCCTGGAATCGTCCCAGCAGCACTTTATCCAGATAGATGGCCAGGTTTCCTTCAGATGTTAAAACTCCTGCCCCGTAACCTGGCACCGGCACCCACGCCATCAAAGCCCAGAACACAAGAAGAAGTCCTGACGTTATTCCGATCTGCCACTTGATTTCGAAGTTAAGCATGATGAGTGAGGCGATCAAATACCCTGCAGCTATGGCCTGAAGCGTGTTGCAGTAGAGGTCAAGTTTTGAGAGATCGAACTTCAGAAGGTTCCCCTGGGCAACAATCCCCAGAAAAAACAAGATCGCAAAACGGATGGCGACGTGAATATAAAGATTCTTCTTGCTGTCTCCTCTTTCAAGCCGCTTGCTGAACGAAAAAGGCATCGCCACTCCAACGATAAAAAGAAAGAGCGGCATGATCAAATCCCAGAAATGGAAACCTTCCCATTTCGCATGCCTGAGCTGAGTGCTGATGGCCTCTGTCACTGGATTCTTTGATACAGCACACAGTCCAATAAATATCCAATGCCCGCCAATAATCCAGAACATGTCAAATCCGCGCAACGCATCAATGGAGAGTAACCTTTGAGCAAAGATGTCTGACTGACCTTGCTTACTCACGTAAATTTTCCCTTTTTTGAATCAAGTGATGTTCGGGGAACAGAAATGGGATTTTTTGGAAAAGAGTAATACTCCTCATCTTTAATAACCTGTTAGAGGATGCTTATCTCTAAAGCTTTTATCACTGGAACAATTGATAGTCAAATGAAAATGGAAGGCATTATTTTAAAATCTTTATCTCCAAGTATTGGGAAAAATAGAGACCTAATTTTCCTTTTTTTTCAGAGATTGCCGGGCTTCGCTCGCTACGATATTGAAAATGGGAAGTGTGCCCGAAGGAAATTGGGGACAGGCCCCAATTTTAGAAATGTTAAATGTTAAGACGCAACCCCTTTAGAAACCCGCAATGACACTCGGGATTTTGAGCCAGACTTCTTTTCAGGAAAAAGCAAAAAAAATGAACTCTCTTCGATTACAGCAAAGTCAAACAGTGAGACTTGACCCCTTCAGGACTCCTAAGGTGTCCCCTTGGGGAACGTCCCCCTTACTCATACACGAGTATGACCACTCGTCTGTTCTGAGCTCTTCCCTCGCTAGTCGCATTATCGGCGATCGGTTTTGCGCTCCCGTAACTGATCACTTCCATCCTGTGGAGGGGGATGCTGTAGGTATTGTGAAGATATTCCATCACAGCTTCAGCTCTTAACTTTCCGAGAAACACGTTCCACGCTTCTTCCCCGGTGCTATCTGTGTGTCCCTGAATTTCAAGATACAAACCCCTATTCTGAGCGATAAGCGTCTGGACAAACTGATCGAGCATGGCTTTCGCTTCATCAGGGAGATCAGCACTATTAAATTCAAACTTTGCCTCTTCATTTCTCAGAACCTCTTGAAGTATCAGTTTTCCCTGGGCAAATCTTTTCACTTCATCTATTTTGCCATCCAATTCAGATTTCTGCTGACTCATTTCGGACTGATTCTGAGTAATCAGCGAACCGAGCGTGACTAATCGTTCATCGTGTTCTTTAATTCTTTTCTGATTCTCTTCAATTGTACCTTCCATTCCTTCGACTTTTTGGTCCAGAGATGCCACCTCTCCCAGGACATACTTTTTGGTCGCACAACCCGTTCCAGACAACAGGCCGAGTACAACCACAGCTGCCACCAGAAAAGTGATCTGTTTTTTATTCATCTTCACCTCCATTCTTTATTCATGAATAACCAAAAATAGGTTATTTGCGATCATCTTCCCCCATTCATCATTTCCAATCATAGCACAGACCTTTTTTCTGTCAAGCGTCTTCGTATGATGTCTTCTCCTGCGTTATTTTTAAAATAAATTCTCATCTGATCTTTAGCCTTTGCTCTGAGTTTGCCGCACCCGTCAGAGAATCTTTTTTCTCACCGCTGTAATATCCTTCCCTGGTCCTCACTCTATATTTCTTTTTTGAAGTGATAACTTTAATTTTCCGGTACTCACTTTCTGGACTTTTATAAGAAGTATATCCGAGTATATACTGATGACCGATTTCTCTAGTAATCCTCCTCAATGCATCATCCATTTCTTCAGCTTGATTAATGAAAAATGCCTTTCCTCCTGTGGCCGAAGAAAATCTTTCAAGAGAGTCAATGATACCGGAAGATGTTAGCTCAGGAGAACGCTTATATTTTTTTAAATACTGCTCACTCAAAGGAATCTTATACCCGATGGTATATATGGGGATGTCCACTCTTCTCGCAATCTCAATGGCTTGTTCAGGAGAATACTGGCTGTCATTCTCAATCCCATCCGTGATTAAAAGAAGAGCCCTCTTTTCGTTACCCCCTCTATTGGCAAATTCTGGTGACACGGCGACTGCATCATTTAACGCTGTCTGGCCATACGCCTCGGTTTTCTCCAGGACAGCCAGAACATCATTCTTATTATTAGAGAATTTCACAGCCACTTCCACTTCTCCATCCGCAAAAATCAATAATGAAACCTCGTCTTGACGGTCGAGAAGGAAATTCATGAGATATTTGAGTGCTTCTTTGCTTTCTCTCAATTTATCCTGAAGAGCCATGCTCCCGCTGACATCAAGGAGAATCGTTAAACTCAACGGAGCGTCAAAATTGTGGCTGAAATAGGTTATTTCCTTCTCTTCATTGTTCTCATAAATCTGAAAGTCTTCCTCTAAGAGGTCGTTAATAAACCTTCCTTTTCTGTCTTGAACTGTGACGGCTATAGAAATGGCGCTGACTGCCACATTGTGATAAATCTTTTGATCTTGAGTTTCTTGAAGAAAGGATGAGAACAAAGAGACATCGAGTGCAGCTATCCAAAGGAAAAGGAGAACGACTGACAGTGATAAGAGCTTTCTTTCTCTACTAGGAGTGATTATCTTCATTTTTTGTTTCCAACAGCCACATATAATTATAACCGATAACGCAAGTCAAAATTTGGAATGGATAATAACGAAAAGCCGACAACTAAAGCTTCACACAAAATGATAGTCCTTGGCTCAAATCTGCTCCTCCCTATTTGAATTAGTCGTATGAACAGCACTTAATGAGAAGAAAATTGGGGAAAGTTCCCAATTTCATTATCCCCAATATCCAGATAAGAGAGGTTAGGTTCCCTTTAATATTAAATTCCATCAAATATCTTTACAGGAAAAAAAATTCATCCCATTCGATTTCCCCCACCTACATACAAGACTTGTCCGGTTATCCAGTTGGCCTGTTCGGATGAGAAAAAGATGATGGCTTTCGCTATATCCTCTGGCCTACCGATTCTTTTCAAGGGATAACTCGCGGCAATTGTTTTTTCTATCTCCGGAGTCATCCATCCCGTTTGAACCGCACCTGGCGAAATAACATTCACAGTTATTCCATAAGGTCCTAACTCAACGGCCGCTGCTCGGCTGTAGCTTTCGATAGCATATTTACTGGCTCCGTAGGAAACATTCGAAGGGTGTGCAAAAGCTCCATCTGTGCTTATGTTGATAACTCGTCCCCAGCTTGCTTTTCTGTCGATGTGTCGCCGGGCAAATTCTTCAATCATCAGAGCCACCGCTCGCGTATTCACGGCAAAATGTATGTCAAGAGAATCAGCATTTATGGTGGTCATCGGGTATTCACCCAAAAAATGAGGGTTTTTTTTCAATTCATCATCAGGAAGAAAAGTGTCAAACTGATCATGTGCAGCGTTATTGATTAATATCTCTACGCCTCCAAATTTCTCTTCTGTCTTGTCGAATAATTTTGGAATATTATCCGGATCAGCCAGATCAGCTTCCCACGAATTACATTCGCCACCCAAATCATGTATTTTTCTTATGACATCGTCTGCAGATTGTGTAACCATCCTGTAATAATAAGCCCTTCCAGTTTCAGTGGCTTTTTTGACCTCATCCTGACTTATCTTGCCGTATTCTTCAGGCGATAAACGAAGATAATTAATGAACACTTTGGCTCCTTGTTCGGCAAAAGCCATCGCCGCAGCTGCACCTATTCCATGATTTGCGCCAGTAACCAACACAACTTTGTCTTTAAGACCTGTGTCAATCATTTTTTCCTCCTCTTTTTCCTATTCTAGCAGAAATGCTCAGAAGCGACCCCTTCATTATTTGTCGAAAACAAAGGTGTAGGAATATTTCACCATAATGGTCCGGCTGTTGTTGTAAGGAAGGTTGGGGATTTCTCGCAACCGATCAGTGTTGAAATCTTCATTGTAGACAACATAAAGATCAACACCTTCGCGCGGGTTGTATCGGATGCGGAAATTGGCGATGACAGCGTCTATGGCGCTGTTGTACTGGACAAAAGCACTGGCTGAGAATTTTGTGCTCAGCGTAGCCAGGAGCCGAGCTCTCACAATATGCGCGGTGAGTTCCTGGTTTCTGTCCGGAAAAACAACGCGGTTGAACTGGTACATACCCGTAAGGCTGAACTCTGGAGAAATCCCCCAGATAGGCTGCACTCCGACAGTGGCTCTCCAGCCGTCGTAAAAAGAGCCGGCGTCAAAATCGAAAATGGCACTCAAAGCTCTCCCCATGGGGGTATTAAACATACCTTTGAGACCATAGAAGGCGTACTCTCCTGGCGGGACCTCAATATCATCCGTAAACTCAAAGCTCTCCAGCAAACCTTCATGGTACATTTTGACAGCGAACTCCCCGCCGAATCCTGACTTGGTGGCAAAAGCCCAGCCTGGTCCGATCTCCGCTGATTCTATGGAATTATCCTCATTCCGGGTGAAAATAAAGCCGTCCACAAAAAGCTGGTGTTCCAGCAGAGCAGCCTTTTCACCTGGACGCCATCCCA
>Ga0209427_10009968_pt1 | contig 10564 bp, 4 predicted proteins | sample DeeMarSWOR136_30_FD_187465 | JGI IMG/M metagenome (GOLD analysis project Ga0209427, IMG submission 187465) | Marine sediment microbial communities from White Oak River estuary, North Carolina - WOR-1-36_30 (SPAdes) (version 2) | ecosystem: Environmental > Aquatic > Marine > Intertidal zone >...
GACCAGCGGGGAGACACCTTTTTTCTTCAAGAAAGGCGAAAATCCGGACAATATAAAACTTAATTTAATTATCAAGGGCAAGGGAACGGTTTGGATTGATGACATTCGGCTTTTGAAGGGACCTTTTGGATAGACAGAATCACGATCATGCCCTTCTGAGACCTTCCGGAATATCAGGATAGTTCTTCGAGAAAGGGAGCCCCAGCCTTTTGAGGCTGGGGCTTTTGTATAGGTAGCAAAATAATTTAGCAACTAAAAACTAACAAACTGGTGGTGGTCCGCTTCTAAATAAATAATCGATTAGATAATACATGTCGTCCTCATCCACGTCGCCATCACAGTCGGCATCTCCCGCCTCCCAGGGATAAGGCGGTGGTCCACCACGGTAAAAGTAATTGCTAAGATAGACAACATCACTCACGTTTATTTCCCCATCACCGTTAGCATCTCCCCGGAGAAACTCAAGATTAACATACTTTATGGTGGCATAATCCAACTCTGTCCCGAAGCCGACACTATATCCGGTCACATAGATATTGGCAGACTCATCCAGAGCTAAAGCAAAAGCATTGTCCCAGTCATCTGCCGGTCCATTGTACCTATTTATCCAGTCAGTTTCTCCGTTAGGATGATACTTTATGGTGGCAAAGTCTATGTTGCCGAGGGGCCAAACGTAGGTTTTAGCACTCACTCCGGTCACATAGACATTGCCAGAATCATCTAAAGCTATAGCACGAGATATATCCATGTGGTTTGCCGGTCCGTTGTATGTTCTCACCCAGGCAGTGTCTCCATTGAAATGGTACTTTATGGTGCAGTAGTTCCACTGGCTTTCTCCAGTCACGTAGACATAGCCTGAAGCATCTACTGCTATGGCGTAGGCATTATCGGTAACATGTGCCGGTCCATCGTATCTTGCTGGCCAGAAGCCAGGGGCAATATTCCCATTTGAGAGGTACTTTATGGTGAGATAGTCATGGGATGTCCCATTGCCGAGGCTCCATCCGGTCACGTAGACAGAGCCTGAACCATCTACGGCTATAGCATAAGCATAATCAGAGTCGTTGCCCGTTCCGTCAAATCTTCTCACCCAGGCAGTATCTCCATCGGGATAGTACTTTATGGTGACGTAGTCATAGGAGGTCCCACTGCCGACACCCGCACCGGTTACATAGACATAGCCCGAGCCATCCACGGCTATGGCAGAAGACCTATCATCGCCGTGTGTAGGTCCGTCGTATCTTCTGACCCAAGCAGTATCTCCATCAGGATAATACTTTATGGTAGCATAGTCAAAGTCTGTCCCGCTGCCAACACTCGCGCCGGTCACATAAACATAGCCAGAGCCATCTACGGCTATGTCAGAAGCCCAATCAGTGCTGTTTCCTGGTCCGTTGTATCTTCTTGGCCAAATTCTGGCATACAAGCCATTTGGGAGATACTTTATGGAAGCATAGTCATCGCCTGTACCGCTGCCGTAACTTGGTCCAGTCACACAGACATTCCCGGAACCATCTACGGCTATGGCCTGAGCCCAATCATGAGAGTTCCCGGGACCGTTGTATCTTCTTGGCCAGCCAACGGCAACGTCTCCATCTGGAAGATACTTTATCGTCGCATAGTCAAACTGTGTCCCGCTGCCGAAACTATATCCGGTCACATAGACGTTCCCAGAAGCATCTACAGCTATGTCCTCGGCCCAATCAGTAGCGTTTGCCGGTCCGTTGTATGTTCTCACCCAGGCGGTGTCCGCAGTCCACTCTGCCAGAGTGAGTAAGGGCCAGAGGACAAAGCACAGGAAAAGTAAGATTTTTTTGTGCATCCTCCACCTCCTGTAAAGAAGTTAAGAGTTTAGGGTTAAAAAAGCATCAAAAAAACAAAAGCAAAAGGTTCAAACCTAACCCATTTAACCCAAAAATGTGCCTAAGCTGTTGTTCAAAATAACTAAAAAATTGCCAAATGTCAAGTAAAATCTTATTAAAAAAAGAAAAAAATTGGGCAGAGTTCAGTTACCTGTGGGCAGTGATCGGTTGTAAGTCGGAACCAATTAGAATTTCAAGTGATCGAGACTTACGGAGATCTGAAAGGAAGTCTCAGCTAAGATTGGCAGAGTTTCATTTGGGTGAAGCTGAAGCTTCGCCCCTACTACATCGAATTTGACAACCCTATGCGTCAGTAATTCTTTTTTGGGAGACCCGAATTTCCTGAATAGTCTAATGATAAAGAAGGGGATTCTTTCGAATCCCCTGCTCTCATCTGCTTATTATCCAGCTAAACTTAGCTGGTGGCGTCATCGGAGGTGCAGGTTAGGGTCCCGGTTTGATCTATGGTCCAGACGTCCGGAGTGACATCGTCATCCAGATTGGAATTGGCTCTGGCAGTGAAGGTGTTTGCTCCAGCCGTTATTCTGTAGGTGTATCTGGAACCGGGCATAAGCTCCACCCAGATGGCACTGAGCGTGGGTCAAGCGCCGCACATGGTCTTGCCGTTGCAGGCATAAGTACCATACTCCTGGTGATAAGCCCTTTCCATCTCATAAATCTGTTTCAAAATCAGTTTAGCCTCAGACTGTTTTGACTTGGTGCTTGCCGCCATGAAACGAGGGATGGCAATGGCGGCTAAAATTCCGATGATCACCACCACAATCATTAACTCGATCAGGGTGAAACCTTTTGATTCTCTGGAGAGTCTATTTATCACCTTCTTTCACCCCCTTCTTTATTTTTAATACTAACTGTTTATCTCGAGCCAATCCTTATTTCTCCATTCCAGGAGGGCAAAAGATGTGCCACCTGGTCATAATTTGATGATTCTTTCCTAAGATATTGACTGTTATTATCTTCGATTCTTATATTCTGCAACTTGCCTTATCCCTAAATCTTCAGTTTCCAAGCAGATCGCTTTCTTTTTTGCAAAATACAACACTTTGAAGGTGCTTGAGAAATGCTAAAATAACGTTTCAGATTTCTGTATATTGCGGCATAAGATCGTAGTTGCCCGATTTATCGGGCAAATTAAGAAGGTGGCAGAATAGAGATGAGAAACCTCTGAAAGTGGAAAAGAAAAGCGGAACAGGATTAAAACATTAACCCCAAAAAGCCCCAATCCCAATTAGATAGGGGACTGGAGCTTTTAGGAAATTCCCTATTTCAAATCTGCACTAACAAGCAGGTGCTGGTCCTCCTTTAAACAGATAGTTGATCAGGTAAACCACATCAGAACTATTGATCACTCCATCACAATTGCAATCACCGAGCCATAAAGGATCAGGGGCCGGTCCACTTTTGAAGAGGTAATTTATCAAGTATGCAATATCGGCTGAATTGATCACTCCATCACCGTTGGCATCGCCTCGAATGTGGGTGCTCTGGTCTAATAGAACGGAGACATTGTCGGAAGTAGAATTTGCAGTCGCTAAGTCGAGGTCTCCGTCGTTATCAAAATCAGCGGCAAAAATAGAATTGGGCCAAGTACCAACTGTATAATACGAATCAGGGGCAAAGGTGCCATCTCCATGGTTCAGAAGAATCGAGACATCATGTCCCATCTGGTTTCCAGCTGCCAGGTCAAGGTCACCATCACCATCAAAATCAGCTGCAAAGGCAGAGGAAGTTCCAGGACCAGTCCAATAGGTCGAATCGACCAGGAAGGTGCCATCTCCGTTGTTCAACAAAACCCTTACATAGCCGAAATATTCGGAAGTTTGATTAGCAGTTACAAGGTCAAGGTTTCCATCACCATTTAGGTCAGCCGCAAAGACAGAATAGGGATACTGACCGACTGAATATGATGAATCTAAGGCGAAAACACCATCTCCGCTATTAAGAAGAATAGAGACGCTGGCAGAGTATGGATTTGCAGTTGCCAGGTCAAGGTCTCTGTCATTATCGAAGTCAGCAGAAAAGACTGAGTAAGGATGGCCACCAACCGGATAGACTGAGAAGGTGGCAAAGGTGCCATCTCCGTTGTTCAATAGGATGGAGAGATTTTGTGAGGTGAAGTACTGTCCAGCTGCCAGGTCGATATCACCGTCACCATCCAAATCAGCCGCGAAAACTGAAGCGGCGGCAAAACCGACATAATAAGAGGAATGAGGACCAAAGGTGCCATCTCCATTGTTCAATAGAACCGTGACATTTCCCATATATTCGCCTTCCTCAACTGCTACTGCCAAATCATTATCCCCATCAGCATCCAGATCAGCGGCACAAATGGAAAAAGGATACCAGCCGACAAGATAGGTCGAGTCGTTGGCGAAGGTGCCATCACCATTGTTTAATAAAATCGAGACTTGGCCGGGATTACCGCCGGCAGTGGCCAAATCAATATCACCATCCCCATCCAAATCGCAGGCGACCAGGGAACGAGGATAATCACTGACTGGATAGACTGAGTCAGATCCAAAAATACCAGTTCCATCGAAAGCCCTTACGGTAAAAGACCATACATAGCCGGTGTCCATCTGAAGAGGAATCCCAGCAGAGGATTCTATACCCGTGGTTAACACCACAGTTACCACCTCCCCCACATCGAAATCGCTGTAAGGATCGAAGGTTGCTGTTTTTGTCGGGTCATCGTAGCTGATCGTCCCCAGATGTAGTCCTGTTGACCTTGCATTAACCACAAAAGTAGAGTCGTTGATGGTGGAGGAATCCATAGCAACATCGAAAGTCACCTTTATGTTAGCGTTAACCGACACATTCAGCTCATTCTGGGTTGGTGAGGTGGAAAGAATGTGAGGTGGTGGAGTGTCCTGATTTAACAGAACCGATACATTGTCGGAACCATAATTTGCAGTTGCTAAGTCCAAGTCGCCATCACCATCAAGATCAGCTGCAAAAACTGAACGAGGTCCGTCACCGGCTGGATAGGCTGAATCCGGGACGAAGCTCCCATCTCCATCGTTCAGCAGAATAGAAACACTATCAGAACCAGTATTTGCAGTCGCCAGGTCGAGGTCACCATCACCATCGAGATCAGCAACAAAGATCGAGACAGGCTCATCACCGACTGGATAGACTGAACGGGGGGCGAAGGTCCCATCTCCATTGTTCAATAAAACAGAGGTGCTATCGGAACGAGTATCTGCAGTCACCAGGTCTGGGTCACCATTACCATCAAGATCAGCCGCAAAGAGTGACCAAGGTGTATCACCGACTAGATAGACAGAATAGGGACCGAAGGTCCCATCTTTATTGTTCAAAAGAACAGAGACAGTCGAGTCCCAATAGGGACGAGTAGCATTTGCAGTTGCCAGGTCAAGGGCTCCGTCACCATCGAAGTCAGCAGCAAAGACAGAGAAAGGACCTGCACCGACTAGATAGATAGAATGGGGACCGAAGGTGCCATCTCCATTATTCAATAGAACGGAGACGGTTCCGGAGAGGAAGTAATCTGCCGTTGCCAGGTCGAGGTCACCGTCACCATCCAGATCAGTAGCGAAAACTGAGGAAGCGGCACCGGAGACTGTATACCTTGAATAGGGGGCAAAGGTGCCATCTCCATTGTTCAATAAAACCGAGACACTGCCCATATATTCACCTTCCTCAATTGCGACTGCGAGATCGAGATCCCCATCACCATCCAGATCGGCGGCAAAAATAGAAAAAGGGTCATAATAGACCAAATAGACCGAATCGTTGGCAAAGGTGCCATCTCCATTATTCAACAGAACCCAGACCTCGCCCGGGTCACCACTAATGGTCGCCAGGTCAAGGTCACCATCACCATCCAGATCGGCAGCAAAGACAGAGCGAGGGCCATCACCGGCTGGATAGACAGAATCGGGGGCGAAAGTGCCGGAACCGTCATTGACCAGTGTGGTAAAAGACCAGGCATAGCTGGTGTCGCTGTTGAGAGGGATCCCCTGAGATGATTGTATGTCGGTGGTTAAAACCATGGTCACCACTTCACCCACATCAAAATCGTTGGAAGGATCGAAAGTTGCGGTCCTGGTAAGTGTGTCGTAGCTAATCGTGCCCAGATGTAGCCCAGTTGACCTTGCATTGACCACAAAGGTAGAGTCGTTGATGGTCGAGGAATCCATAGCAACATCGAAAGTTACCGATATGTTGGTGTTGACCGGCACATTCAGCTCATTCTGCGTTGGCGATGTGGAGACAACGTGGGGAATGCTATCTTGATCCGGGTTCCAACCCCAAATCCTGGCCATCATCCACCACCACGCTTTGCCCTTCTGGTAACAGTTGAAGCAGTGCGAATGGGCACAGCCACAGTCAGGACATGGATTAACGTCGCACCAGTCATAGCACCATTCGCAGGCATCGCTGGCGTCGGGATAGTAGTTCCCATCAGGATCATAGCTCTCAATGTCTGCAAAATCGAAAAGGACCTTATGGTTTGCGTTACAGTAGTCTCGAATCTGATCGTTCCGGGCGTAAAGATTGCCTTCGGGACCAGTGCCGTCCAGATGCCCGGTCATGTATATAAAAATTACATCTGGATAATCCTGCTCCAATTGGCTGGTGGCATTCAGATAAATATTGATCCCTTCTTCGGTGTTGTCCGAACAACCCCCACACCACGACCACATAACCAGGTTATAATCTGGATGCGCATCCAGCCAGCTCCGGGTGGGGGGAACCCAGGACGTGTCTCCGTTATGGCCCAGATCATCCCCATACTCGTAGAAGTACGGAGGAGTATACAGCGGGTCTTCATTCTGCAACAAACTGATTCCAGTCATGATCTGGCTGCCATGAGACGTATGCCCATAAAAAACCAAATAATCATTCCCTATGGCCTGAATAACCGAATCTGGGATAAGCTCAAAATCTGCGGTTGCCTGGTGATCGGCAACAATAGCATCGGCTCTAACTGATGGGTTCGGGAAAGGCAAGCCCAAACACAATAAGACAACAATGATGATTGAAACAAACAGATTTCTGTTCATGACTTCTCCTTTACGATAGGGATTAATGTAATGAAACACAAAAGATCCTACATACAAGTCAAGGGTGATAAATCGCTCATCTGCTCTGAGTTAAATTTAAGAAAAAACCCCAGTTTGTCAAAGTTCTTTTTAAGATTTCTTCAGAACTTGGATCCAAATCATATACTTTTTGAAAAAAAGCCCCAATCCTGCGAAAAAAGGATTGGGGCTTCGAAGAATTCCTATAACCGCTAAGGACATCCCGGTGGCGGTCCTCCCTTAAATAGATAGTTGATCAGATAGACCACGTCCGCGCTATTGATTGTCCCGTCACAATTGACATCCCCCGCCTCCCAGGGATCAGGCTCAGGCCCATCTTTGAAGAGGTAATTTATCAGATATACAACATCAGCTGAATTGATCAGACCATCTCCGTTGGCATCCCCACGCAATAAGCCTGCATATTTGTCCAAGTTATAAGAGTAACTTGCTGGTCCATAGCGCTCTGGAAAATTAAAAAGATGGGTTACCACCATTATGACTTCATCGTAATCTTTGAAATCGGGAATCAAAAGGTTAGCTGAGGTGGTTCCATGTAAATCCATTTTCAAATAAGAATAGCCAGAGAGATCATGTAAGATCAAATCCACTCCATAGACAAACTGGCTCTCTCCAGAAAAAGTGAGCTCATAGGTTCCTGTATCAGCGAAGGAGGGGTCGAAAAGGATATAATTGGCGGCATAGCTTTCAGCCGCATAGCTTCCACTGATCGTTTGAGAAGCGGGATAGGAAGAATGAGTGGCAATATAGACTACGGTATCCTGAGGAAAGAAGAAAGCACCTTCGCCATAATGGTTTCCGTCATCCTTGCCATTGGTGAACCAATTCCAGACCGCAAATTCCTGAAATTGGTCGTTCATGGTCGTCCCGAAATCACTACTAAGGACGGAATCGACTGCGGCACAGGCATAGGTCTCCATATATTTTAACCAGATGGAATGCAAAATATCTCTACCAAAATTTTCGGAAAGATATTGATTCCAAATCCAGGAGGCATACATATGCCTGCCCGATTCGTGGTATAAGGATTGATAGGAGACCGGAAGGTAGCTATTCAGATAATAATAAACGTCATTCAGCTCATCCCAGACCGATTCCTCAATCCAGTTAGAGGATGCTTCATAAAGCCAGACGGTGTAATCCTCGTCATAAATCCCAATCTGTCCGGTGAAAACAAACTGGCACGCGTGGAAAAGCTCATGGGAACAGGTGGCTTTGCAAAATGGCAAAGGGTCGTCCGGATAGCGTGGGATTCTCATGTCGTTTCCAACGTCGATGTAGCTGGTCGTTGCATAAGGTCTATCCGGGTACTGAGATGAAGGCTCTTCCGGGGCAGCGTAACCATAAGGCACGTCAATATAAACGTCATATAAAGAATCGCCTCCTGCTGTTCCATCAAAAGGCGGCGCGTAATAGCCCATTGAATCGATCTCCACGTACCAGGAGCGCTCCATAAATTCTCCTACCCGGTTAACGTAATCCGGCACCCCATCAGCCGGGTCTACATCCTCCCAGGGATGATAAACCGGATACTCACCGGCGGTATCATAGTGAATCACAAAATTCGTGGTGCGATAAATAAAAGGCTTGTCCGGTCTTGCCAAAAGCTGGTTTATTTCCTCCTTAGTTTCCAGAGAGAGTTTATCCCAATTTTTTTTCACCTCTATAACCAAGGGAGTTCCGCACTTCCACTCTTCTTCTTTCAGGATCTTGAACCTCTGGGGAAGATTTTGGTGGTTCCTCAAGGCATAAACCAAATACAAACATTTTTGGTCCAAGGTCAATTTATTTTCCTGATATTCCCTTTTAATCAAAGTCGCTGCTTCAAAGAGCGAATACCTGGGAGTAGCTAAAAGGGGAACATAAAGAAGAGTTACTAAAACAAAAATGACTAAAATCTTTTTGTGCATGCTGCATCTCCGGAAAAAAAGTCAAAAGTTAAGAGTAAAGAGTTTAGAGTTAAAAGATCTCTAAAATTAAAACCCTAAACCTGAAATCGTTCTCAAATCTGATTATAAGATAATCGAAGGATCTCGAAAAGGCAAGCAAAATCCTGCTAAAAAGAGAAGAAAATTCGACAGGATTAGGTCAAGAGTTACCAGTTGGCAGTTAGCAGTGGAATGCAAGTGCAGTTTCAATTGGTCAGCAGGGGTAGGGCTTCCTCCGATCAACATGAAAAGCCCCAGCTTTGCGTAAGCTGGGGCCAATTGATGCAAAACAAAACGGTTTATTCACCAGGAACTAACAACCTGGTGGCGGTCCTCCTTTAAACAGATAGTTGATTAGGTAAACCACATCGGCGCTATTGACCATTCCATCACAATTGACATCGCCAGCTTGCAAAGGATCAGGAGCAGGTCCACTTTTGAACAGATAGTTTATCAAATACACAACGTCAGCTGAATTGATTATCCCATCGCCATTGGCATCGCCACACATAGAAGCAGGCGCCATCCCCAGATCGGGGTTGCCCCAGAGTGCTCCCCACTCAAACATTTGAAACTCAACTTCGATGATCCATAGTCCGTTGGTGTACATTTCCCTCAAAGCCCATTGATGAGCCTCACCCTGGGTGTAATCTCCAGAAGTAACACAGGTGGTAAAGAAGTAGTCGAACGACTGACTGGAGCCATAATATGGAGCGTTCCAGCCACCCGCTCCATAAGCAACCTTTGTGGCACCAAGGAAACCAACTGCGCCCTGTCTTAGCATGGCTTGACCAATGCTAAGATAATCAGTATCAGAGTTGCTGCAGGCATCGGCAAAGACGATTGCTGGATATTCGTCGTTAAGGTAGGGACAGGTGGAGTCCGAAACGAAAGCCCCGCCGCCGGAGTAATAGATGTGGGAGGAGGTGGGCGTGCCGTGGCCAGCCCAGTTAACGAAGGCGAACTTACCCGACGACCACACCGAGCGCACATTATCATACGTCAGGTTGTAGTCCATAGGATAAGTAGAGTAGCCCTGCTCATACATGCGGGTCATGGTCCAATCGGACATCCAGGGCTGGTCGACCTTGGTCTCCATAAGAACTGCGTTGTCCGTGTCGGGCCAGAAGAAGGCACCCAAAAGAAGAATGTTTTTCTTGAAGGCCGGGTCATTGTTCTGTTCGTAAGCAACGGATTTCTCGCAGATATGCAGAACGTCCGCCGGGCTGCTCCAGGGAATTCTTCCGACGATCACCTCAGAGTAAAAATCGATGGGATCGGAAATCTCACCCCAAAGATGATCCCCATCAGCATCCCAGGACAGACTATCAGGCAGGGAGAGTTCTGCATAATATAAATCGGTTTCTGGTCTTCGTCTACCCGGCCTGCAACGGCGCATGGGCACATCATCGTAATGACCAACCAAAAGCACATCTTCTATGCCCCATTCACCTAAGGGATATTTATCTCTGAGAAAATTTCTCATTTTCTCAGGCAGATCATAGCCAGTGTAGTTGGAATTGATCCAGGAGGTAGTCACTACTCCAACGGTTCTGCCTTTGGAGGCTTCCCAGTTGACCAAAGGCGTGACAGATGAGGTCAATGACGCAAGGGTAATGATAACAAAATCATGTTTTTCTGGACCTGTCTTATCGCCTGGATACCAGTTCTTAGCTTGATCATA
>Ga0209427_10009970_pt1 | contig 10563 bp, 6 predicted proteins | sample DeeMarSWOR136_30_FD_187465 | JGI IMG/M metagenome (GOLD analysis project Ga0209427, IMG submission 187465) | Marine sediment microbial communities from White Oak River estuary, North Carolina - WOR-1-36_30 (SPAdes) (version 2) | ecosystem: Environmental > Aquatic > Marine > Intertidal zone >...
TCGCCTCATTCGCCTGGGCCTTGGTCATGGAGACTTCCGTCTCGCATGGCAGGCCTTCATCCAGCATCCAGGCTGTCTCATACACGAGCATTCTGCAGCTTTCTACATCCGCTTTCAGCCAAATGCAGTACTCCTGGATCCAATTGTGAACCCCGATGGGCATGTCAAACTGGATTCTGGTCTTCGCATAGTCCAGAGCCTCTTTCAGGGCTGTGTCTGCGCCTCCCACCAACTGGGCAGAAAGCAGCACTCTGCCTATCTGCATAGCCTTCTCGAGAGGCTCCCATCCAGCGTTCAGCTCACCGACGATATTGCTCTTGGGGACCCGGACAGCATCAAAGACAACCTCGCTCTCTCGCCTGTCACTGGCTGTTGTTCTCAGGGTGGTAGAGCTGATCCCTGTGCTCGTAGCATCGACCAAAAATAAGGTAATGCCGCCTTGTGGTGCCTCCTTTGTCCTGGCTACACACAAGAGCAAATCAGCAGCCTGGGCATCATAGACAAATAACTTGGTGCCAGTGATCACATAGTCGTCGCCGTCAGCAACAGCAGAGACCGTTACTCCCTCAGGATCCCATGCCTTTCCATCCCAACTGGTCTGGGGTTCGGTTAATGCCAGGGCCACGATCAGATTCCCCTGGGCTATCTTGGGCAACAGATCTGCCTTCTGCTCCTCGCTGCCGGCATACAGGATAGGCAGGCCAGACAAGACCACCGTGCTCAGGTGAGGGCTGGGGAACAGGTATTTTCCCATCTCCTCGTACAGGATAGCCATATCCACAATGCTGCCAGCAGTGCCGCCGTATTGCTCAGGATAGATGAGTCCCAGCCACCCCAGATCAGCTATCTTGTGCCACAGCTCTGGCAGGTAGCCCTTCTCATCGTCTTCCATTTGCCGTACGATATCTTCGGGGCACTCCTTGTCTAAAAAATCATGGAATGAGCTCTGGAGCATTTTCTGTTCTTTATTGAGTTCAAAATCCATAATGGTAACCTCCTTTTTTTCATAGCAGAAATGGTGATATTCATGAGCCTTTTTTCTCAGAAACGACGATTTGTACCTCTTTTCCCTTCAGGGCCTGGGCAATGGCTGGATTGAATTTGGCCGGTATTCTGGGCAACCCTAAGACGCGCCCTGCCAGCACAATCTTTATGGCTTCAGTGGTTCCAGCGTAGTGCATGCTGCGTGTCACTTGCCATCGCCGCTCTACCCAGCCGGCCAGTTTGGCCCATTTTGAACCCATTTTCAACTGGGCATACGGCCCCAGGAGATTCATCATCCACACGTAGTGAGACTCGCCGGTCATTCTGCTAAACAGCCCGCTTAGATCCCAGTCCAGTGGACCCAAGCGCTCCCTCTCGCCGAACCTCCAGGCTGTGCGCCAGGCAGCAAGCCGAAATACCTCTAAATCCAGGGCCATCTTGGCGAGCTTTGCTCGGACCTGCGGATCCTTGATCAGCGGCTTTCCGTTTCGTTTCTCCTCCTTGCAGAATTGAACGAATTCCTGTAACTCTCGCCTCCTGGCAGCAGGCCCAGTAGTATTAGACCTCTCAAACTCAAGGGTCTCCATGGCGTGATAGAAGCCCCTGTTTTCCTGCCCCACGATGTTCTCTTTGGACACTCTGACGTTATCGAGGAAAATCTCATTGGTCAGCATGCCCCCCATAACCGGCAATGGGTTTATGGTTACTCCCGGGGTGTCAATAGGAAAGACAAAGAGGGTAATACCCCGATGTTTGGGGATTGTATCAGCGGTTCTGGCCAAGCAGTAAAACCAATCTGGCTTATACTGACCAGTGATGTATATTTTTTGCCCGTTGATGATGTAATCATCGCCGTCCTTTTCTGCCCGTGTCTCCTGGTTTGCTTCATCGGTTCCCGCATTCGGCTCAGTAAAGAGCTCATACCATACCTTCTGTCCATTGGCGATCTCAGGGAGATATCTGTTTTTTTGCTCTTCAGTGCCGAACAAGAAGATGCCGGGGCCGCATATATGTATCCCAATTAGGTCTGGCCAAGTTATAAGCCAGTATCCCTCCTGTTCTTGGACAACCCCGATTTCAAGCTCGCCAAGCCCCAAGCCGCCAATCTCTTTAGGCCAGCCTGGCGCCTGATAGCCTTTTTCTCCATGTTTTTTCTGAAGTTCCCGGTAAAAGGACTGGATCTCTTTACTGAGGTGGGAAACATGCCCATCGAAATCCTCCGGTAGTTCCTTGACATAGAAATCGTGTACTTCTTGTCTCAACTTCTCTTGCTCTTCGCTAAATCCAAAATCCATAGGTATTCCTCCTTTCCAAAATCCTAAAAACGGGGTTTTGAAAATGCCATCTCAACGCTATATCAGCTCTTTTGTACTCGGATAAATGGTTTTTAAACACACCCAAGCATGAACACTGATGATAGTTATATATCACACTCGCCTACAATAAAAAATTTATTCTCCTGAATCACATTTACATCCAAAATTGAGCAAAAACCAACTTTTTTGCCGATACTAACCGAACAAACAGGATAGTGACAAAAAGCGAGTTCTTATCATTTTCCTCTTTGCCCGATTAGATGTGACCGCCTTGAGCCTCGAGCCCCGATCCTACGGCTATTCCTGCTCCAATCATTATCCATGACGCCGATGGAGCCCTGCGGGCTTGTCCGCCATTCGTGTGGCGGGCTTGCCCGCCTCTGGCGTGGCTTAATGATAAGAAGTGTCAAATAGACCGTTTACTCGTCCCCAATACTTATTTACTTATGCGTGGCCCCATTAATGAGCTCTATTTTAATTCATGACCCGTGTTTTAACTGATTGCTGTTTCAAAACCTCTTTAGTCCCAAGCGAGGAGGTGATTTGTCAAAAATAACGATGACCCCCATTCACTTGTCAAGAGTGTAGGTCTGACCCCACTGTTTTTTAAATAAACCCTATTTCCCCCGCTTCTCCCTTTGGCGCAAGATATGTTTCATAATCTTTCCTGTAGCGGTCCTCGGTATTTCTCCGAATTCTACGTGCTTAGGACACTTAAAATGTGCGAGGCGTTGGCGACAAAAGTCTATAATATCCTCAGCGGTAGGACGGGTCCCCGGCTTTGGTGTCACAAGAACCTTGACAGCTTCTCCCCATTTTTCGTCCTCCGTTGCAAAAGCAGCTACTTCTAAAACATCGGGGTGCTCACAAAGAGTATTTTCTATCTCAACACCGGAAATATTTTCCCCTCCGCTTATGATAATGTCTTTGAATCGATCTTTTATCTCCATATAACCGTCTGGGTGTACTACAGCTCCATCACCGGTATGCAACCATCCACCTTCGAAGGCTTTCTCTGTTTCTTTAGGCTTTTTGAAGTATTCCCTCATGACAAGGTTACCCCGCATTATGACTTCCCCTATGGTTTCCCCATCAAAAGGCACATCCTGCATATTTTCATCAACTACTCTCATCTCGCCTGCGGTTACGTTGGCTACTCCCTGGTGCATCTTGATTTTGGCTCGATCATGGGCCGGGAGTGCATCCCATCTAGGCTGCCATTCACAATTGGCAAAGGGAGCGTATGATTCAGCGAGACCAAACAAAGGCATTACTACCCCACCTTTCCTCTCTATAGACTCAATCATCTTCACAGTTGGGCAAGCACCAGAACTAATCACGCGTACAGGGTAAGAAAAGTTCAGCCCTTTCTTGTCCATGTATTCAGCAAGCCTATCCCAGACAATTGGCGCTCCACTCATATGTGTGACACCCTCTTTCTCTACAAGTCTATAAATCTCCTCCGGGTCAGGCCGGGGCATGCAGACACTGGTAATCCCCAAACAGGGCATGGTCCAAACATGACACCACCCATAAATATGGAATATAGGCAAGGTCCAAAGATACACCGAATAGGTATTCATCCCCATTTCTATTAGTTGAGCCAAACCCTGGAGATAGGCGCCGCGATGAGTATGGACACATCCTTTTGGTCGCCCTGTTGTTCCACTTGTGTAGCTGAAACCTATGGGGTCATTTTCGTCGAGCTCAAGTTCGATAAATTCATCTTTGCCCTTATTTAGAAGCTCCTCATACTCAACTCCTGGCAACTGCTTTGTAATTCCTCCATCCAAAATGTTAACAAATATTTTTACCCCGGGCATCTTATCTGGCTCTACAAGGTTTGCAGCTGCCCCATCAACAAAAATGGCCTTGGACTCTGAGTGGTTCAGAATATAGGAAACCTCATCAACTGTGGAGCGAATGTTCAAAAGTACGATTGCAGCTCCAGCTTGTGCAACGCCATAGTGACCCTCAAGAAATGGAGGAGTATTACGACACAAAAATGCAACTTTATCTCCTCTTTTAATCCCTATGCTCTTAAGGGCACTACTTAGGCGGTTTACTCGGCTAGAGAACTCCTTCCATGTATAATGTCTGTCCCCATGGATTATCGCTGTCTTCTCTCCAAAGACATGAGTAGCCCGCCTCAGAAAACTTAAGGGCGTCAGCGGCTCATAATTTACTGATGATTGAGCTCCCATTTTTAACACCTCCTCATATAATAAATAACCCTGGAGACATATTAGCCCTTCAATCCTGCCAATTCCTTAGACATCTCTTTCTTACTCTCAAGATCTGTGTCCCTGTAGAGCATTATCATCTGGTTTTGACGTGGATCTGCTCCATGCCAAGTGCCCACCCCGTGAAAACCAGCTGCCCAGTTCTGCAAAAACCGGGTCATGCGCATTCTGTCCTTAGCAGAGCCATAGGTCTTGAGATACTTCTCTACCAAAGGCTTTGTTACCGAATTCTCCAGCTCTTTCTGAGATGGCATGGTCACTACAAATCCGCCGGCAATATCAGCGGCCCACTTGATCAGGTGATAGGAAATTGCTTTTTGAACCGTAGAAACATTAACAGAAAAATCAGGAAAATTTCAACCTCTGTTTCTAATTTTTCCCCAAATTGACCCTTTCTGAGCAGAAGAAACATTTTTAAGACCAATGTAAGGGCAGAAAATGTGGCAGGTTTGACATTTTGCGATTAGTATTATTTTGCCTAAGAATTGCCAGAGGATAGATACACCTCCCCTATAACCACAACTTAAAGAGTGCTCAATGCTTCGACAAGCTCAGCACAAGTTTAACATGATAGATGGCTCTTCATAGCCGGGCCAGCCATCATCGAAGGGTTCACCCTGTGGAATCCACGAAGTGGTGCGGACCAATTCCATAGGGTTCATAGGCTATCTCCCCATTTTCATGGGAGGCCTCTTGGCTGGGCAGGTCTCTGGAAGGCCTCTGTACCCAGAGGCCAAGATGTTCAAGAACTTGGCCTATAACTGAGGATCGGTAATGAAACTGATGAACCTCATTTCTCCTGCACAGCGAGGCCAACAGAGGGCGTCCGAGCGGCGATAGAAAATTGCGTGATACGTGCCATAACATTAAATCTCAGCAATGTATAGATCACATTCACTAATCAAAACATCAACTGCCTTCTCTCACGTGATGAAGCAGGGGGTTCTGTCAGGACAGATAGAAACCTTAACGAAAAGTTCGCAGTCTCAACCTTCGGAAGGCTGGAGATTTGTTATAGAAATGCCTTGTCTTGTGTTTCAATAACTCTCTAGTGCCAAGCGAGGAGGTGATTTGTCAAGAATAAAGATTTGACACCCTCTTCATTACCTTGGGCTTTGGCAACAATGGCTTCCCTGTAAATCTGAAACTTCACCGCCCCACTCTCCGCTCGACTTTCGACCTTCGCTCTATCCAGTCCCTTCTCTCAACCCCTCCATTAAAGAAGTAATCAAAATCATATACTCTGCGTCTATCTTTTCCAGAGCGTCGATCAATATCAGAGTGCCTTCTCTCTAGCATATTCCAGTCTCTTCAACTAGATTGTTCAAACAAAAAGGGCTTTATGAAACTGTTAAATTTAGGTGCTGCGTATGTTCTCCCCAAGAGCGAGTTAATCCTTTCTGATCCGAAGCCGATTCAAGTGAATGCAGGGCTCAATTGAGGAGGTAATCCCTCGCACAGATATCACAACCTAGGTCCGCTTCTGAAGGAGGGAGGCCTAATTTTTATCCTTTCTCCCCGTAATAGGCATTACCTGCTGAGTAAGAAGTGCCAGGCATCCTTGAACCTTGAGTATTTACCGTTGGCATCATCTGATGAGACCGGTATCATTGCCCCCTTTTTTGGCATGGCCTCATTAGGGATAATATAGTAGGTACTATCGCCGTCACTGAGGTGGGAGAGGATAAAAAAATCACAACCCTGTCTTTGCCTACTAACTACGTTGACCGGGAAGTATTTCTTGTTTCTGATCTGAGGGAGTTTTGATCTATACATGACTGCAAGCGCTAAGTTATTGTTAGTCACCAGAACATGTGACTTTGCTTTAATCAGAATTACAGGATCAAGGCCCATCTCTGTGATTTTATCCTTCACCTTTTTTAGATGCATAAGCCGACCGGAAAAGAATTTAAGCGAATCACCTTTCAATCTTCTGAGGAATATCTTTTTTTTATAGGTTTCAGTATAGGGGGATCCATAGATCTTTTTGTAAATCCGGCGCGCATTTTCCCTAGTGAATCCAAAATGTCTCGCAACATCTGCGAGGGATGAGGAAGGATCTTCAATGATACCCTTAAATCTCCTCACCGCATCTGGGCCATAGCCTCTTTCAAACCGCTTTAAAGAAGAATCAGCCCTTTTTATTCCGTATCGCTTTCTTACCTTGCGAATAGTCGGTATGCTCACATCGAGCATATTGGCAATCTCTCTATCACCGAGACCATCGATTTCGACCACCTGCTGCATAAAATCCTGTATGGTCATGTTAAATGATGTTTTCACATAAGATTCGAGTTCAGTTTTTTTCATAATAAAACCCTCAGGGGAAGGGGTTGGCAAATCTGGGTACTCTATACGGACATCACCAATCTCATTATTCGATAACACCACTTTGTACTGCGGTTGACCTCTGGAGCCCGAAAATACAGATTTCTTGCCACCATTTTAAACCTTCAAAAGGTTATTGTGTAATAATGCATTACGTGTAAGTAACAGATACAGAAACCTTCCTCTGATTTACCAAGACCACTGGAGGTAGGGCATGTTTAGCACTTCTCACTTTGGTTCGAGATGCTTTCGGTAAAGATAGAGAATGCCACAGGCGCCTCAAAAATCAACGATAGAATTTTGGGGGCTAAATGGGGGGATATCTTACCTATTATTGGATAGATAATAGGTGGGTTCTGAGGTTGGCTTTTTTGTTTTTTATCCCGATTTTCTCTCTGACATTCTTTCTATGAAACTCGATTGTTTGACTGGACACATTGAAAAACTCTGCTATCTCTTTTGTGGTTTTGCCATGCCTTACAAGATTTGCTACCTGGATCTCTGTGGGAGTAAGGTCCAAATACCAGGAGGAGAGCTTTTGTGAAAATGGGGAGATAATATCGTTTAGATTCGATTCGGTGGCGTTTGCATAGGCGCGTTGTCTTTCATTCAATCGACTCGCTTTCAATTTCTCTAAACAGGGGACAATCAGCTCCTTCACGTTGAACAACACCTTGTCTTCAAGCTCTATTTTATCTTCATCCCTTTTTTTCAGCAAGACTCTCAATGCGGTATTGACCTCTTCAAGATTGCTAGTCTTAATCTCCAATTCCTTCCCTCTTTGTTTTAGTGCCTGCTCGGCTCGCTTGCGCTCAGTAATCTCTGCCTGCAATGCTTCGTTCGCCTGTGCAAGTTCTGCTGTTCGTTCCTCAACACGTCTCTCTAGCTCGTCGTGCGCTTTTTGGAGCGCCTCCTCTGCCTGCTTGCGCTCGGTGATGTTCCTATTAATCTGAACGAGGTTTACCACATCACCCGATTCGTTTTTGATAGGTACACCATAGCTATCCACATAGGTTTCTCCTTTTATGACCTCCTGTTCCTCAGGCCTATACAAAATTACATGTTCAATTTGACCAGAGTCAAGTGCCTTTTTTGAGGGGCATTCAACGCACGGGGTATTTCTACCACGGAAAAGCTTATAGCAGTGCTGGCCTACTAAGTCTTCTGGGGCTACATTAAGACTTCTAACTGTTGTCTTATTTGCCCAGATTATTCTCAAATCAGTATCAACAAGCCTGATTCTGTCAATTGAGCCATCAAGGATTGCTCTTTTCTGGGCCTCGCTCTCTTTAAGTGCCTCCTCGGCCAGCTTGCGCTGGGAGATGTCTGTGGTAATTAATGTTACAGCAACAACCTGGCTATCGTGCTTGATAGGACCTACTCGAGTCTCATACCATGCCATGTGATGACCGTCAGGGCCAATTCCTTTAACTTCGTAACTACCGGGCTCACCAGTCTCAAAAACTTCTTTGATGGTTTCTCTTGCCCTGTTCTGATACTCGGGCTCTATATACTTGTAGACGCTCTGCCCGATCGCCTCTTTTGCACTAATACCTTGCACACCGCGATTGATAAACTCAATTTTGCCATTACGCTTCACGTTTATGATGAAACCCGGGGCATTCTCTACCAGTGAACGCCACTTGTTCTCGGTCTCCCACAGCGCCTCCTCTTCCCGCTTGCGTTTACAGGGTTCTTTCTCTAACTCCTTGACCCTTTTCTCCAATTCTCCATAGGTTGGTTTTTTGGTCATTAGAAAATCCTCCAATTGCCCTTACGATAAAAGGGTCCACTCTTGTATTTTTGGTAAAATGTTATGAGCATTTTAATCATTTCCATAGGGGGTTCTCTCCCTGGGTGAGTTTATGCTTCAAGTCTCTATGTTTTCATCAGAAGAGATTATACAAAAACGGGCTATGAGTTTTCATTAACATTCCGTCAATCACAGATATTTTTCAACATGTAGTAGGTTATTTGCAGCACCTTGTTTTTCAGTATTCGTGCCATGGTCTATAGTTTTCAAAAAGTATAGACTACATATACTAATCAAAACATCAACTCCCTTCTCTTAACTGATGAAGCAGGGGGTTCTGTCAGGGCCGATGAAAAGCCTAACCAAAAGGTGGCAGTCTCAAGCTTCGGGAGGCTAGAGATTTCCTTTGGAAGTGCCTTGCCTTGTGTTTCAATAACTCCTTAGTGCCAGGCGAGGAGGTGATTTGTCAAGAATAAAGGTTTGGCTCCCATTCATAACCCCTGTTTCAATTCACCGGCTGGTGTTTCAATAACTCTTTGGTGCCAGGCGAGGAGGTGATTTGTCAAAAATAAAGATTTGACCCCCATTCATTATCGGCTTCCCTTATCCTCATATTGATTCACCAACTACATTTGAAAGATATTGTGCCTAATTCTGCTGATCAAATTTTGCAAAGTTGAAAGCTGCTATCTGTCCAATTTTTTCTCAGTATTGTTGTAGTATTGGAAAGTTTTTGGGTCTCTCAATTCTTTCCAATCATAGCAGAATACTGAATCCTTTTGAGCGTAACAGGTGCCAGAAGATAAAGGAATTCTGACAGAGAAGGTAGAACTATTTTTCTTCTGACATTTCGGGCAGGTGAGGGGAGCAAGAATGCTTATAAAAATATTAATCTGTTAGCAGCGGATTTTCTTACACCTCAATGTATCACATCGAAAATCAGTGAAGTTGCAACTCTTAGCATCAATTAATTGCTGTCTTTTTAAGAGCGCAGTAAGCTATTTAGGGGTGTCGAAAGAAACATTTTTCAACGGTCGGCTAAGGAAGGTCCTTTTCCTGACACTCATCAAAGCATACCACCCATTCTTCGCAGGGTGCATCCATATCACATTCTAAGAGACAATGATAGGTGGTATATACGGTCGCATGTTCCATCATATATGCGCAGTCTTCAGGGTTAGTATTGTAGTGACCCATTCCGATTCGATCACATTCGATAGCCTTGTTGTGAAGCTCAGTACACAATGGTAAATAATCTTTGCTGTCCGTATCGTCAACACCTGATGTGACTATAGTTATAAATCCTAGGCCAATAACAGATGTAAAAATAAAGTAACGCACCGCTTTTATTAATGTCGGCCGATTTATCTTCATACAATTTTCCTCCTTTAAAGGAATGACAAAAATTGCTTTTTGTGGGTCGAAGTATAGAAATTTGTACTTTTGATAGGATTTGTGAGTTCAAATGCTAACTTTCAGGATAAAAATTGTGATTATGTCTTCCTGTGGCTTAGTTATCTAAAAAGTTGAAGGGAAAAAATGATAAGAAGTCCTTTTTTTAGGCCGGAGTATAGGTAATTTCGCCTTGTGTGTCAAGCCAAATTCAACCGACTCACATATCCGGAAGGGCGTATAGTCTGCGATACAGTATACTCTGAATCTTTGTAAGGTTCGTTCATATCTCTACCGACGCTCACGGGGCCTAACATTAATATTAGATGGAAAATTTTCCACCTATTGAAGTATTATGCTGAAAAAGTGGAAATTGCCGATCCTGAGCACTCAAACTTAAATCTCTTGCCTCATCTCTGTTTAGCGTTGATTTGCGATATATTGAGAATATCACAGCAACGAGAAAGCCTGCGATATTAGATCACAGTCCGAAATTGAATAGATCAAAACTTGAGACTTCGTGCCATAGTCTGTAATCTGAATAAGG
>Ga0209427_10009972_pt1 | contig 10563 bp, 6 predicted proteins | sample DeeMarSWOR136_30_FD_187465 | JGI IMG/M metagenome (GOLD analysis project Ga0209427, IMG submission 187465) | Marine sediment microbial communities from White Oak River estuary, North Carolina - WOR-1-36_30 (SPAdes) (version 2) | ecosystem: Environmental > Aquatic > Marine > Intertidal zone >...
TATGAGAAAAAACAGCAAGAAAAATACGTTTGGGACAAGTTTATTTCCAACGAAATAATGATCTAATACGACTCTTAATGGTATACTCTTGAGTTTTGCATATTTTTCTACCAGCTGATATTTATTCCCTTTAATCTGTTCAATAGCACCATTTTCAAGTAGTTTTTGTAAATGCCAATGTGTACTACCCACACTACTCATATTAAGATTTCTTTGAATCTCTCGGACTCCCAATGGTTGATTTTCGGTCTTTAGATGTAAAAAAATTGAGGTAATTTGATTGTTGACAAGGAAATCTTCTAGCTTTGTTTTTTCTTTAGTCATGTGTTCCATCTCTTATAACCTCTGAAAATGTAAAAATGGTGTTAGATTAGTCCTAAGAAGCGTGTTACTAAGGGATTATCTCTCGCAGAAGGAGTTGTATCTTCTGAACCAAATGCTAAGGCTCGAACTTCTATGCCAACCATGTAAGAGTTCGTGATAAACCGATCCATTGAGAATGATACTTCCAATCGGTTCCCATTGATTGTTACTTCCGATTGATAGTTCTGTTCTTCTCCATTCTGCACTTGGTTGTTATATATATGTGCAATATCGTCGTTTGGTGTTTTTGCGACAATAAATAACTGATAAGTGGCACTAAGATTAATCTAAAAAATATCTACTTTTATACTAGACTTGGCTGTTTTCTTAGTTAAAAAAAATGAAAATGCGCGCAAAAGCGCGCTAGACTGTGTGTTTAATCATTAGCGGGTTTGTCTAAGGGTTTCGCACCGACTTTCTCTCTGGCGGAAAGCATTATGGCTTTAAGATTGATCCTCGCAGGACAAACGAAGCTGCAAGTACCGCATTGTTGGCAGTATCCCGCTCCCAGTTCCTCCACTCGCTTCCAATCTCCTTTATCCACGGCTTCCTTTATCGATACTGTTGGGATTCTTCCAGCGCACACGTATAGACATTTTCCGCATCGAATACACTCTGTAACCCTTACCTCCGCAAATGTTTTGGCTTTCGGAAGGAGTCCACAAGACACTCTGTAAGTGCGAACTTTCGGAATTCCGACCTTGTCTAGTATAGGACATGTTAGATTCATTATTACCAAAGCGAGGACTGATCCTCCTAAGAATCCGGTGTACATCTGAATTATCATTGTCAACAGGGCTAGGCCCACACCGAATATGATTTGGCCTAATCGGGTTAGGGGAGTGGTTGCAGGGTCTGTTGCCATGAAGAATGCTAAGAAAATCGAGCTGCCTGTGAATAAGTGGAACATTAGTCTAATAATTGAGTCTCCACCGTAAATGAAGCCTCCAACGAATGAAAACAATATGGTGGTTACAAAGTAAGCTACAGTTATTCTCCATTTTATATATCCGCGAAGAAGTGCAAAAAGGGCTATTCCTACTGCGATCACAGCAATGCTTGAAACTCCTCCTATCCAACCATGATATTTTTGCACCATCATAGTGTAAATGACGTCTGGCAGAGGATCGTCATATGAACCGTAGACATAGGGATTCATAGGATCCAAGTTCGGATCACCATAGCATTGAATCATAGTTGTCCCGAAAATTCCAGTACTCATTGGTTCGAGTGTCCCTTCACCCCAAGGATTTGCAACTGGACGGTTTAGCAGGTCTACACCCATATGATCCGAAGGAATGAAGGCGAAACTTGGCGCCAGAACTAAGCCAATAATCAGAAGTTTTGCGATTGCAGCAGGATTCACATATTTTCTTCCAGCCAATCCTTGAATTTTCTTGAACACTATCAATCCGACAGCTGAGGTCAAAGCAGGATACAGGAATTTATCTAAACCTGGACCACCTAGTATTGGGAATACTTCAGTGGCCATTGCTGGTGCCTCTCCGTAAGAGTAGGACATGGCAACAATCAAGCCAAAGACAGCTGCAGACCATATGTTCAAGGGTCCTTTATCTCCCATTACCATTGAAAGCAAATAATCGCAAACCACAGCAACTAGAACTGCAACAACAGATATTAAAATTGAATCAAGACCAAATGAAATGAAAGAGATAGCTGCGAGAATGAAGAGAACAATAAATGTATATTTCATCAGCAGATCTTTTGTCATTGGAGCTTTTACAGAAGTTTGTTTTACCATTTTTCGTAACCTCTTGATGGCTGTTAGGTCTCTAAGAACCTAAATTTAAGCTTTTGTACAATATTTTTCAATTGGGCTCAGATTTAGCAAAGATCTAACATAAATGAAATTAGACCAGTTTTGGTTGCTAATTCTTTTTTTCTCTATCTTTCTGTTCTTCTTTTTCGAAATAAAACTGAACTTACAAAAAAAAGTGCCCGCATAACATTGGTTTTCTTATTTGAGGGGTTTCTAAACGTTTTTTAGTTTCCCATCTGTGGTACTATTACCGTTAAAATCTATTTGAAGCCGGAAATAGAAGATTAACTCTGACTCCCAAAGGGAGTGGACAACAAATATGCGTGTTTGTTTGATTAATCCGCCGCGTATCCATCCTAAAGCATGGGGAAAACCAACTGTCTATCAGCCATTATCAATAGCGTATGTGGCTGCAATTCTAGAAAAGGAACATGAGGTAAGCATCATAGACTCTCCTACAGAGGGTTGGAGAAATTTTGAGCAGGTTTATGGCACTAATTATAGGATAGGGTTAACAAACAGGGAGATAGGTAAAAGAATAGAAAAATGTTCACCCGAAATTGTTGGAATTAATATTCCATTTTCTGGCTGGTCCAAAGCTGCATTTGATGTTGCATCAGTAGTAAAAAATGTCGATAAAGATATTGTAACCATTTTGGATGGGCTTCATCCCTCCGCGAGACCGATAGATTGTCTTTCAAATCCGAACATTGATTTTGTGGTAAGAGGAGAAGCAGAATATACGATGATTGAGTTAGTTGATACACTGGATCAAGGCATAAGTGAAGATCTGAAATTAATAAAAGGGATCGGCTTTATCAAAAATGGAAAGACAATTATTACTCCTGGCAGACCGGAGATTGAAGATTTAGATTCTCTACCCTTTCCGGCAAGACATCTCCTTCCAATGGACATCTATTTTGATGCTGTAAAAGAAAATCCCATCAGAGGCGAAGTGAACAAACGTTTCGCAACAATGCTTACTAGTAGAGGATGCCCACATAACTGTATTTTTTGTTCTAACCATCTCGTTATGGGAAAAAAATGGCGGGGTAGAAGCCCTGAGAATGTAGTTGAGGAGATTGAACAGCTAATTAGCACATATTCAATTAAACAGATTGATTTCATCGACAGCAACATGTCACATGACAAGAAAAGGATGGAAAAAATCTGTGAACTAATTATTGAAGAAGGGTTAGACATTGAATGGTATACTCCAGATGGTCTTAGGGCTGATACTCTTGACGAGCATCTTCTAAATCGGATGAAGGAATCCGGCTGCAAAGGGATACGTATCGCTCCCGAATCAGGCGTTCAACGGGTTGTGAATCAGATTATTAAAAAGAATCTGGACCTTAGAGATGTTGAAAAAGCGGTTGTTTTAGCTAAAAAAGTGGGAATTAAAGTCGGAGTTTTCTTTATATTGGGGCTTATAGGAGAAACGAAAGAGGATATGGAAGAGACGATAAAATATGCCTATAAATTGAGAAAACTTGGAGCTGAAAATTTCCATTTCAGCATAGCTACTCCTTTATATGGGACAGAGCTCTATGACCAGGCTGAGCACGGTGATTTCTTAAAGGAAGGTTTCAGTGATGAGGAATTAGCGCGTGCTGAACCTCTAATTGAGACTGCAGAGTTTACAACAGAAGATGTACGTGACTTATGCCTTCGGGCAAATGAGATAAATCAAATCATTACACGTAATAAAATAGTGAAAACCATACGAGACCCAAAAAAAGCTATGAAGATAATAAAATCTTTTTTCGCAAAATCGAGGGCGAATTAGCGTCCGTGAATAATCTCTGGTTTTCCCAATAAATCGATACTGATTGCGTCCCAAGGACAAACAACATAGCACTCTAGACATTTAGTGCATTTAGCAAGCGAGCCATGATTAACCAAATCGATATCTATGGGACATACTTTTTCACACATTTTGTCATCCATCAAGCGACAGAAAAAGCATATGTCTAACCGACTGCCTTCGCAATCTTCAGGACAGCCCTTCATTATACATCGTTTATCCTTCACCCGTGGTTTGATGAATGGATTTAAAGAAGCAATCATACTCAGAAATGCTCCTACAGGACAAATGTGCTTACAAAAGAATCTTCTTTCTCTAAGGCTCAGAATAACTGCAATTAATGGTACGAAGAGCATTTCCAACCACCACACCATCCATTTTCCAGTAATTGACATCATGGCCTTAAAATGGAACAAGCCTCTGGACACGATTCCTATTGGACAAATAGCACAGAATATAGGAAACTTGAATACAACTGAGCCAATAAGCGATGATATCATAATTCCTTTTGCCAAAGATCCATTAGTTAATCTAGTCACTGGACAGAAAGAACAATTTGGACTTTGTTTCTTTTCTCTATTCTCTCTTTTCTGTAGATATCGTTCCTTTCTTTTTGCCTCAATATTAGGGAGGAATTTTTCTACGAATTTATCGAAGCTATCTATTATTATGCCAATTGGGCAAACCCAACTGCAGAAAAAGTTTCCCAATAGAACGGTTAGAATAATGAAGATTAGTGCAGCGACGATAGTAGGAATAAGAAGAGAAGGGTTAACTTGACCTGTTAGAAGGGTCTGCAGCCCACCAAATGGTTCAATAATCCAGTAGCCTAAATTTGTGTTACCATAATAGCTCAGCCAAATACTATCTTGTGATTGACCAATCGGTACCATAAAGAATTCTTGAATAGTGGTAAATCCTGATATTTCACCTGTTGGCTTTATGGTAAAGAAGCTGGCTGCTGACAATTCCTGATACCTAGCTAAATAAAATATGGGTATTGTAAAGAGGATAAGGAAAGCAGCTTTAACGGCCCATCTTAAGTATCGTATGTTCTTTTTTTTATGTCCTTTATGGGCGAGTTCGTTTAACAACACGCTTATTTCACCTTGTGCGCGCGTGCACTTATCCCCTAACAGATAAATTCACGTTTAAAACAATAAAAATATAACTAAGAGCCTAACTGTTTGATTATTCTGGCAGTTGCTGAAAGTCTGGTGTAAAAATGGTCCCCATGCAGAGAAGAGTCAACACATTGTTAGTCAATCCTCCACCTCTAAAGGGAGTTTACCAACATCAACTATATCTGCCAATTGGTTTAGCTTATCTTGCATCTGTTCTAGAAGAAAACGATCAAGAAGTAACTGTGATAGATTGCCCAGCATTGGAAATGGATCATGAAAAACTAAAAACAAAATTAGCCTCCATTGAACCAAAAATGATCGGCATCACTTCTATGACTCCAACAATACAATCAGCTCTATTATCTGCTCGTATAGCTAAAGAAGTATGCCCTGAAGCAACAGTGGTTCTGGGAGGCCCACATGCAACGTTTATGGATGAACAAATTCTCAACAAAGAGGAAGCAGTTGACGTAGTTGTGAGGGGCGAGGGAGAGCAAACCTTGCTAGAGCTAGCACAAAATGTGTCCAACTCGAATGCCCTCAACAAGATTGAAGGGATAACATTTAGAAAAAATGGACAGACCATTCGTACACCTAACAGACCCTTCATTCAAGACCTTGATGAACTGCCCCGTCCAGCATACAAGCATTTTCTACTAGAGAAATATCGGCTTTTTGGTAGAAGGATGCTTCCGATAATTACGAGTAGGGGGTGCCCTTCCCAATGTTCGTTTTGTACAACATCCCGAATTTTTGGGAAAAAATTCAGGGCTCGTAGTCCCAAAAATGTGGTTGACGAACTCGAGTGGTTAAAAAATGTGCATGGGGCTGACGCGTTTACTTTTTATGACGATACGTTTACTCTTGACAAAAAAAGAGCAATAGATATTTGTGAAGAAATTGAGAAAAGAAAAATTGACCGTCCATGGGATTGCCAAACCAGAGTCAGCCAAGTTTCTAAAGAGATTTTGAAAAAGATGAAGGATGCAAACTGTCAACAAATCTTTTTTGGGGTTGAGTCAGGATGCCAAAAAATTTTGGATGCTGTTAAAAAAGGAACTTCGGTTGAGCAAAATGAAATGGCAATTAGATTAGCAAAAGAAATGGGCTTGTTTGTCGCTGTCTCTGTTATTGTTGGATATCCTGGAGAGACCAAAGATATGGTTCAACAGACAATTGATCTTATCACGAGAACAGAGCCGGATGATGTGTATATCTGTGTAGCCACTCCGTATCCAGGTACTGAACTCCGTGAAATTATCGATAACATGGGATGGAAGATTTCAAATGATTGGAAACTTTATGATACCACGATGCCGGTGTTTGAGAACCCCAACTTGTCAAATGAAGATATTAACAGGATAAGGAATTCGTTTTATGACAGATTTTATTCTTTAAGATATGTTTTTCGTCATTTATTCAGAAGAAATTTTTACAGTAAAGTGATGGCTCGAACCGCTTTGAATCATCTTATTTGGCGAGTGAGAAAGAATTTTTAACTTGGTGGGATTAGAAACAACCTCCCAAATTTTTGGTATGTACGCATATTTTTGTGCGCACATCTGGTTGGAGAACGTTTGTAGGGATATCAAATAGTTATCTGAAACCAAGTTTGGATGTTATGAGCCTTCGAAGCCATGCTAAGGCAGTGCGGGTTGTTGAGTAGCCATACACGCCTCCTTTGCTGAAAGATCGGAGGACATAAGCTGGGCGGAGGTAAAAACTTTGATGAGCCTTGTCATGGATTTCTTTTAGCTCTTTCATGCTCATGGTTGGAGATTCGAAGATGGGTGTGGCTGTGTCATATTTGTTGAAGTCGTGGATTTTTAGCCAGCCCTTCTTCTTTACATAATCGTACATGGGAGTTCCTGGGTAGGGTGTGGCTATGTAGATTCCGATCTCGTCGGGGTTTATTTTTTTCAGAAGTTTTACGCTTTCCCATGCAGTTTCTTTAGTTTCACCTGGAAAGCCGAGAATGATGCTTGCAACAGCTATTAGTCCAGCTTCCTTTGTCCATTTGAAGGCATTAAATGTCTGTTGGGTGGAGATTCCTTTTCCCATGGCGTCTCTAACCTTTTGTGATCCTGCCTCTACTCCATACCATACGGCAATGCATCCGGCTTCTTTCATTTTATTAAGTAGATCTTTGGAAACCATATCTATACGGGTTTCACAGTCCCACTTTATTTTTAAGCCGCGTCTCAAGATTTCGTTGCATATTTCTTCGGTTCTGGCTTGGTCCACAGTGAATGCGTCGTCATAGAAGGTGTATTGTTTTTCACCGTATTTTTTGTAGAGGTACTCGATTTCGTCTACGACTTTTTTGGGGCTTCGCATTCGGTATTTTCGCCCAAACATCCTTACAGCTGTACAGAATTCGCACCAAAATACGCAACCTCGGCTAGTCATCACTGGAAATATGATGTTTCCGTATTTATTGAATTGCTTAAGAGGGAAGAGGTGAAATGCAGGGAAAGGTAAGCTGTCAAGGTCTTCTAAGTATGGTTGATCTGCATTCTTTACGATCTGCCCATCTTTTCTGTAGGTGATGCCTAGAATTTCACGGTAACTTTTGCCTGTCTCTACTCTTTGCACCAATTCTAAAAAGGTGATTTCACCCTCCTTCCTAACCACAACATCCAGTTGCGGGCACTCCTCCAAGGCTTCATGATCCCAAAAGGTAACATGAGAGCCTCCGATAACGGCTAAGCAGTTGGGCAAAGCTTTCTTTGCTACTTTTATTATTTCGAGGGCGGGTTTGTATGTGAGGGTTGTGGAGGTTACTCCAACTATGTCGGGTTTACGTTTGTGAAGTTCGTTTTCCACCTCGTTTAATGTGAGTTTTTGAGCTTGACAGTCGATGACGGTGACGTTGTATCCGTTTTTCTCTAATATCGCTGCAAGGTATCCAATGCCAAGAGGAATGAAGGGTGGGTGTCGGTGAGATCCTGTCGGGTAAGGTGGGTTCACAAAAGTTACTTGCATGATTACACCCTTGAATATTTTCGACTAATAGACAAAGAGGGTTATTAATAAGGTTAGTGCGGATAACTACTTAACCGTTAAAGAGTTTGTAAAAGAGGTTAGATCACAAAAAGATTGGTTTTCATCATACTATTTTCTTCTTAACTTTCGTTAGAGCTACCGAATATAGTTTAAAAAAAGAAAAGGGGGAAATTTGGGGTTATTTCTGTTTTCTGAGTGCCATGTAGGCTATTAGACCTATGACCACACCGACAGCAGCAACAATCAGAATCACCAGGTCAATGGTCAAGTATGCGGGCATTTCTGTTGTTGGGTAAGCGGGAAGCATGTTGATAGTCCTCGTTGCAGACTCATGAGCGACCTCCTCTGCTGTTGGAACATCTGGGTAAGCGGGAAGCATGTTGATAGTCCTCTGAGCAGCATCAGCAGCAATCTCTTCTGCTGTAGGAACATCTGGGAATGGTTCTGGTGCAGGATCAACTGTTACATATGTTGTTGCTTGTGAACGCCAGTAAGATTCGGATCCTTCAAATATGGCTGTTATCCAGTATGTGCCTTCAACTTCAGGCTCAAAGGGGAATCCAAAGTTGCCATTCATGTCAGTCACGGTGACACCATAATCTTTGAAGTTGCCGTTTGGATCATATGCTGTGATTCGTACTTCAACACCCGTGAAATTTTCTGGACATACCTGCTGCATGTAGACATAAGACATCCATTCGTCCATACAATAGTCAGCTGCTACGGGTATTCCGTTGGGGAAGCGTTCAACTACGCCAGCTTGCTTTGAACCTGCAGAAATATCTAGTACTGAGCCTTCTAATGATACGGTGCTTCCTAGTTTGGAAACTTTTGGTGAACCTGTTACAGTGGCCGTTGTGGGTCCTTTGCCTATGCTGTAGATCTTGGCGTCTTGGCTGTTCCACAATATAACGTGACCGTCTGCAACAACTGGACAATTTCGCCCAGTCCAACCAGTTAAGGTCCATACCGTTTCTCCAGTGGTTGTGTTTATAGCAACTGTCTTTGCTGGGTGTAGTGGCGGATCATACATTTTACCCTCTGAAAGGATAATCTTACCGTCAGCAATTGCATCATTGTACCATAGCTCATAGGTACCGTATGGAGTGTCTAAACCAGCGTCTCCGCGGGTCCAAGTCCATTCGATTTCTCCTGTTTGTATATTGATTGCACTGCAGTAGCCGCCGAAGTCCCAAATGTAGACCTTGCCGTATGCAATATCACCAGATCGTGTGATTGTGCTCCAAGCATTTCCTGGTAGCTTGAGTGGACCCCACAGCTTGCTTCCGTTCAAAAGTGAATAGCCATATGCTTCGTTCGTGTCTTTGTTGTGTAAGACGTATGCGCCTTCGCCTGCAGCAATGAGTGTTGTGTCTTCAAAAATCGGTAGTGTATGGTTTACCGGTCCCCAGAGTAGCTCACCTGTAAGAGCGTCCATGCCAGCAACAACCTCCCATCCAAGGTTTAAGTCGACGGCCCCTCCAGGTGAGGCTACCTGACGAAGTAATATCACTTCAGGGGTTACTCCAGCAACACTAAGGCGGACTGAATTATTGTTGAGTTCGTTAGGTATTGGCTTAGTCCACTCTATTCCATCGGCCCAGTCATAGGTGCCACTTATGCTTATAGAAGCAAAAGCCTCACTGCCGCCATATAGATTGGTTGAGTTCCACAGAACGAGGTTGCCTCCACTGGCATACCAGCCTAGTAGCGCTCCCTCATGCCCGTATCTGGTGTCCATTAGGAATTGTGCGGATTCAATATTATCAATTGATGCTAAATATAATCCGCTAAATGCATCATAAATAGTCAGTTCGGTAGCAAAACTGAAGAAGCCTCCACCTACTTGACCAATCAGTATTGACCAAGATCCATACTCTTGAATTGATTTATAACGGAATGTTTGAGCCATCCGAAGACGTTCAGTAGTGTTTATAGTCCACATTACTTCGCCTGTGCGAATGTCCACAGCGTTCCATCCAACTACGATATTGGCTGGACCTTGATGTATGGCGTAGTACAGTATCCCGTTGAGTACTAGTGGGTCAAAATAGTTATTAATTATCGTCGTGGTCTTGAAGTTGCCAGATTGGTCAGAGTAAATGGGACCGCCTGGTTGACCTCCATTGTGAGTGGCTTTTGACCACATTATGTGACCACTATTTGGTGCTTGGCTGTATGGATTGAAGTTGCCATTTGCATCATATCGGCCAGTATCTGCAAATGCAGGTACGGCTAATCCAAACCAGCTTCCTCCAAGTTTTTCTCCCCACTGCCAGTTCGTTGAATAGATTGGACGAGTCCAGTATTCTTCTGGTAACTCAGGAGAGTGATAGTTCCATTGTGCAGGTTCTGATTGCACAGTAACTGTCACTACTTCGCTGTCACTAGCTGCATATGTAAAATTGTAGAATGTTGGTGGCACCATGAAACCGGAGGCTCGGTATTCGATGTGCTGTTCAGGATAGTGGGCTTGGAGAGTC
>Ga0209427_10009973_pt1 | contig 10563 bp, 6 predicted proteins | sample DeeMarSWOR136_30_FD_187465 | JGI IMG/M metagenome (GOLD analysis project Ga0209427, IMG submission 187465) | Marine sediment microbial communities from White Oak River estuary, North Carolina - WOR-1-36_30 (SPAdes) (version 2) | ecosystem: Environmental > Aquatic > Marine > Intertidal zone >...
CCATATTATGACTCTTGTATATTTTTGGTTTTGGATCTCCAAGGTCCGTCATGATTACGGCTGAGCCTTTTGAGCCGTGAGCGTAGTCGGAGTAAGTGTTCCAGCAACCGTTCATGTGCCGCGAGAAGGCCAGCAGCTTCGTGCCGTCTGCGAAGGTGTATTCCACAGTATAGTGATCGAACTGGCTGCCCGCCTGCTCGAAACAGCGGCCGCCCATGCCCTGTGCTGAGACCGGCCAGGCACCCTTGGCCCAGCAGGCAACATCGATATTATGACAGTGCCAGTCGATAAAGAATCCCGATGATACCCAGGTGAAGCTGTTTGGATGTCGAAGTTGGAATACCAGCTCGTTGGCGTTCTTCGGCAGGGGCGGGCAATGGACCGGCCCATGCACGCGATAGATTCGCATTGTGTGTACGTCTCCGATGATACCGTCGTGAATCCTCCGAATCGCTTCCTGCCGTGCCTTCGAGTGCCTCCACATGAAACCGACACCGACTTTCAGGTTCTTTTTCTCGGAAAGCTCCGCAGCTTTCAGCCAGCGTCGCACTTCCGGTGCATCCGTCGCGAACGACTTCTCTGCGAAGACGTTCACGCCTTTCTTGACGGCATACTCGAACTGGAGAGGGCGAAACGCTGCGTGAGTGGTCAACAGCACAACGTCACCCGGTCCCAGACAATCTATCGCTTTTTTATAACCATCGAAGCCGACGAATTGGCGCTCCGGGGGGACGTCGACCTTATCCTTGTAGCTCGTCGTCAGATTACTTAGGCTGCCTTTGAGACGGTTCTCAAATAAGTCGGCCATGGCATAGAGTTTCACCGGGCCGCCTTTGGTTGAGAATGCATCGGCGACCGCTCCGGTGCCGCGGCCTCCACAGCCCACCAGGGCCAGCTTTATGGTAGAGTTTTCCGCGGCGTAACATCTGTTTGCAGCCACACCTGCCAGAACTGAGGCTGCGGCTATACTTCCTGAGAATTTTAAGAAATCCCGGCGTGATTTCGGGCCGGTGGATGCGTTTGGATTTGATGTATTCATTGTAGACTCCTGTAAAAAAGTATTTGGGGAACGCCTCAAGTAAAGGTAACTAAGTCTTAATTGTAGTAAGAAAAGGTCAGCGTATCAATGCGAAATGCTGTTTTTTTGCAAAAACCAGTTACAAAACCGTGTCTTGAAAGTTGCTAAAGGAATTACTTTTAAGCAGTTACGCTAAATAGCAGTCATTTTCCTGCTCCAGTTTTAGTCATAGTACAACTGTAAGTTCAATTTCACAGGTCTTTTTCTATGGCAATTCGGCTGTCCAGCCCTTATAATTGCGAATATCTCAGACGGCCATTTGTCGAATAATCGAATGCCGGGTTCTGAGATAGATTCGATAAATCCTACAGGAGGTATGACAGATGACAGTAAGAAAAGAAATTCGTGTCTTTAATATCATTAAACGCGAACCATACCCACTAATGTCGCGATTAGGTTTGGCAGGCATCATAGTTTGCCTCATGATTGGGCAGATAGCAGCGGCAGCACCGAAATACCGCATATATCCGTTGCGAAATGGAATATGTAAGATCGCCGGCAATCACGCCTTTTATCAAGGTGACAACGCCGAAACATACGATTTTGCCCTTTACGTCTGGCTCATCTTAGGCGGCGACAAGCCCATCCTGGTTGACGCCGGTCTCAGTGACGTCAATGAGATGAACCGCGGGGCAGCCCATGTGCTGCGCGAGCCCATCACCCAGAAAAAGAACGAGAGCAGCGTGATACAACTCCGCAAGTTCGGCCTTACACCGGAAGAAATCGGTCATGTGTTTATCACGCACCTGCACTTCGACCACGTGGATGACTTGCTAAACTATAAGAACGCCAAGGTTTACATCGGTAAAAAAGAGTGGGAGGGAGCAACAACGGCAGCGCCTACCTGGGGTCATGGAAAGATAATGCACGAGTTCAGTAATACCCCTTCCTATCGAAAACGTCTCGTGTTGGTTGAGGACCAGGAAGTCCTGCCGGGCATTGAATCGTTCTGGGTGGGGGGGCACACGCCGGGCTCGATGGCCTATAGGGTCAACACGGCGCATGGCAAAGTCGTCCTCACCGGTGACACGGTCTCACTTCTGGCCAACTTCGAGCGAAATATACCATTAGGTATATTCAGTAACAGGCAAGAGTGCATAGCGGCGATGAAAAAGATTCGTGAGAAAGCCGACATTGTGCTGCCCAGCCACGATCCCGGTACAATTGGTAGATGGCCCCCCGTTCCAAAGAACGCTATCAGGTACACCATCCGGGCGATTAAAGTCGGCCAATGTGAAGTCCGTGACTACATAACCTTCCAGGATACCGACAGCGAGCAGACCAGCACGTATTTTCTGTACGTCTGGGTCATCGAGGGCGGGCCGAAACCCATAGTAGTTGACACCGGTCCCAAGTACCCTGAGGAATTCAGCAAGTCAACTGCGAGGTACATCCCCGGAGGCGTCGTGCAACTGCCTGAGGAACGCACAATCAAGGTGTTGAAACGGCATGGCATCGATCCCGCTGATGTAAGCCACGTGATAGTGACACACCTCCACCCGGATCATTACGATTATTTCGATGCCTTCCCCAACGCTCGCTTTGTCGTCAATCGACGTGAATACGAGGAGACTACAGGAAAGCTTGGCGGTGGAAGGAACCGCTTGGCCGTCGATGTGCGAAAGGCACTGGATAAAAGACCTGATGCTCTGCAGCTTGTAGTTGACGAGGAGGTTGTTCCGGGAGTGCGAGTTTTCCCGCTTGGTTGTCATACGCCGGGCAGCCAGGGTATACTTGTCCGCACTCAAATGGGCCCGGTTGTCCTCACCGGTGATGTTGTGTACAAGTACGAAAATATAGAAAAAGACCGGCCCACCCGAAGTCCTGATGAGCGAGTCTGTCGGGAGGCAATGGTCCGGATACGCTCGCTGACGGACATTGTGTTGCCGGCTCACGACCCTTTGACACTTGAACGCTGGCCGGATGGTATCATCGGTTCAGGTACGGTTCCCTGACATTGATTACAGAAAGCATTTTTTATGTTGGTTATGCTGTGGAAAGAGTGTGTTACGAAATTAACTGCAGCATTTGCACTGTTATTATCAGTAGTTGCCCTGATGGCTGCCGGTCTTATTGATACCAGGTAAATACGAATTGTTGTCTGGGATTAAAAGCAGCCCAAACGGCAGTAATACAGGAAAAGTATCTGTAATCTAAACGTTTTCAGGGTCCGGATGGATCCACGGCCGACGGTAAGGGCGGCGCAGGAGGGTGTTCGCCTCCTTATCATCTACAACCTGTCCCTTGTCCGCATCCCATGTAAGTGTTCGGCCGAGTTTCATAGCTATGTTGGCCAGAATACACGAAGTCGCTGTGATATAGCCTTCCTCGATGTCGGAGACGGGACGTCCCCGCGTTTCGACCATCTTCAGAAAGTTCTTCCAGTGTACACGCATGGCGGACGCCACGTGGCGTTCCAGGTCCTTCTCGGTTTCATCTTCCGGGTACTTGTCATATTCGTAGAGGGCCTTGCCCTTGGCAGGTTTGCCCCGGCCGCGGGGAATGAACTCATACTTATGGACGTCGGCCTTGAGCGTTCCCTTATCGCCGTAGATAAATGCCGCCCAGGGATATTCAGGATCCGGTGCATGGCCCCACGTGCGATGTGTCCACACTACGGGCAGGTCCCCGAAGTCGAACACAGCCGTTTGAGTGTCTGAGATATTGGCTTTGCTGTTTTTGTCTACAAGAATGCCACCTGACGAACTGATGCGCTTTGGCCAACCCAATTCGAGCATCCATCGGACCATATCGAGCATGTGCACGCACATGTCACCTACTATCCCGTTACAATACTCCATGAATGCACGCCAGCCGCGAGGATGGGCGATTTTGTTATATGGGCGCATTGGGGCCGGACCAGTCCACATCTCCCAGTCAAGATGTTCGGGCGGGGCCGTATCGGGTGGATTGCCGCGGGCCCGCATGTGATAGTAACAGCATATCTCGACATGCCCGATTTTACCGAGCCTGCCCTCTTTGATTATTCTATCCCGGGCTTCAATCAGGTGGGGTGTGCTGCGCCTTTGCATGTTGACCTGCACAACCCTTTTGTACTTACGCGCCGCCGCCAGCATGGCCTGGCCCTCCACAACGTCAGTGCTGATGGGCTTTTCGACATAGACGTCAGCGCCCGACTTGACGGCGGCAATCATCGCAAGCGCGTGCCAGTGGTCGGGCGTGGCAACGTGTACGATATCGAGTTCTTCCCGTTTGAGCATCTCGCGGTAGTCGCCGTAGGTGCGGGGTTTCTTCTTCAATACTTGCCGAGCAGCTACCATTTCAGCGGCCTCGGCCAGCATCTTGCTGTCCACATCACACAAGGCCACAACCTCGACCGGCGCGACCTGAAGCAGGCGAAAGTGTGCGGCCTTGCCATACCACCCGCACCCAATCAGGCCAACGCGTTTGGGCTTCTGGCCGGCAAACATCGGGGCATAGCCACCTATGGCCGACAGGGCCAGAGACGCCGCACCGGCTTGAAGGAACTGTCTGCGATCCATGATAGGTCTCCTAAAGTCGAACATAAATTGCTCGTAGATTATACATAATCTGGGTATTTATTGCGAGTGCCTGTTTTGAAATGGAGATTGTTGTAGGCAAGATACTATCTATAAGCCTGGAAAACGATATCCGCGATTTTTGTCCGAACGGGTTTCGAAGCTCCTTTATCGTGCGGATGAGCCCTGTTTGTAAGGATGATAACATAGACCTTGCTTTCCGGGTCGCAGACTATAGACGTTCCTGTATAGCCGGTATGGCAGAATGCATTTTCCGGGGCGAAAGAACCCTTCACCCACGAATAACTGGAATCAACATCGAAGCCATAAGCTCTGCCGTGTGATTGGATCGTGGTCAGCAGACTGACGGCTTCGGTGCTGAGGATCTCCACCCCTTTCCATATGCCGGAATTTAACAACATCTGGCAGTATGTCGATAAATCGTAAGCCGTGGAGAAAAGTCCGGCATTACCGGATATTCCCCCCATCAATCGAGCCAGAGGGTCGTGGACCGTGCCCCGAAGCAATTGTCCGTCTACAATCTGCGTAGCGGCAATGTCTTTCTCCCGGAATGCAGGGGGATTATAAGAGGTGTGCTTCATTCTCAGCGGCGCAAAAATATTTTCTCTGGCGAAATCATCAATGTTTTCACCACTTACTATTTCCACAATCCTGGCCAGTGTAATATATCCAAGACAGCTATAGCGAAACTCTTCCCCCGGCTTGCTCATAGCGTTCATGCCGCAAATTTTGTCTATAAGTTTATCAGCACAGGGAGTTCCGTATGCATTCTTTAATGAATCTGCATTTGTATAAGCCGGCAAACCGGAAGTATGAGTTAATAGATGCCTTATCCGTACTTCTTCTTTTCCATTGCACGCAAAAGCAGGAAGGTATTTGCCTGCATAATCACACGGATCTATCTTTCCCTCATCTGCCAGAATCAAAATAGAGGTAGCTGTGGCAACCGGTTTGGTCAACGAAGCAAGGTCAAAGATGGTGTCTTTGGTCATTTGTTCCTGGAAAGGTTCATTTACTTCATGGCCGAAGGCCTTCCAGTAAAGAACTGTATTTCCTTTTCCTATTAGAACCACCGCGCCGGGGATGTTGCCTTTCTCGATTTCTTCTTCGACTATACGGTCAATTTCGGCCAGGTCGGGAACATGGGGTTTTTTCTCGACTAACCGGCAGCCTGTAATCGTAAAGAGCAGCGATGCAAGTAGTATAATATTCGTTTTTATTGATTTCATGCCTGTTTATCTTTCGGGAAAACACCACACAAGGGCGTATTCTATCATAGACAGCCTGCTCTGTCCCTTTAATTATTGTCCTGTTTGTCTTTTGGTAGAAATTTGTTTTCAATGACAGGTTGTATTTGGGTAATTCCAAAGTATAATAAGGGCCGTTAAGGCAAAAGAATCGTGCTTCATAATAAAAGCCGAACGATGCGATTGAGCAAAGTGTCCACAATATTGATTTTCGTAGTGTTGGTTTCAGGTTGCGAGGCCTCGGTGAAAACGGGTTTAGACAATATAAGCTCATACAGGCATTTGTTCGAGGGTAAACGTGTCGGTATCATAACCAACCACACCGCCTATAACAGCAGGGGGGAATATATAAGAGACGTATTCAGGAAGATGGAAAATGTAGAAGTGGCTGCTTTTTTTAGTCCTGAACACGGATTTTACGGCGTTGAAGAGGACGGAAAGCGAATTGAAAGTACGACCGAGCCCGGCTACAAAATTCCGCTTTACAGTTTGTATGGAGAGACACTTAAGCCCACCCGTCAAATGCTGGAAAATATCGATGTACTGGTTTTTGACATTCAGGATATCGGGGCTCGATTTTATACCTATATTTATACCATGTCTTTGGCGATGGAAGCCGCGGCTGAGAACGGCAGGCGTTTTGTAGTTCTTGACCGCCCGAACCCCATAAATGGTCTTCAGGTCGAGGGTAATATTCTCAAACCTAAGTTTGCAAGTTTTGTTGGCTTGTATCCTATTCCAATAAGACACGGGCAGACCTGCGGAGAGCTGGCTCGAATGTTTAATGAGCAGGGCTGGCTCAAGAATGGTGTAAAGGCCGACCTTGTTGTTATTCCAATGAAAGGCTGGCACAGGAGTATGTGGTACGACCGGACGGGATTGAAATTCATAAAACCGTCACCCAATATGGTCAGTTTGGAAGCGGCTGCTGTTTATCCCGGCTTATGTCTTTTGGAAGGAACCAACGTTTCAGAAGGCAGGGGGACACCTCTGCCCTTTACACAATTCGGCGCTCCATGGATTGATTCTGCGAGGCTGGCTGCTGAACTGAACAAATTGAATTTGCTTGGCATTCGTTTTAAGCCGGCTTCTTTTACGCCCGTTAGTTCCAAATACGAAGGTCAACGATGTAATGGCGTTGGGATTGTCGTAACTAATAGAGACCTTCTTGAACCATACTATAGCGGTGTTCTGATTGTGAATAAGGTTTATCAAATGTATCCGGATAACTTCCAGTGGCGGGCCGGCCATTTTGACCGCCTGTGCGGTACCTCGGAGATTCGGGAAGCTATTACAAATCGGTCGTCATTAAAAGAACTTAGAGATGGTTGGCAGGCAGAGCTGAAATCGTTTTTGCAAATCAGAAATAAATATCTTATGTACCCAAACTGAAAGTTTGGAATGTCAATAGTTGGCCTTGTACATCAAGCATTTTCACTTTTTTAGGCCGATATGTTCGATAGCCAAAGCAACCGGCGAGGGGACCTCTTCGGCCTTTTGTGAACGCGATTCCACTTCTTCTATTGTCTTATACAGCTCTATACAAGCCTTATCATAACTGCATCCTGTCAGTTGGGAAATCAGGCGTGAGCCCCGGTCTATAAGTTTTTTGTTGCTTGGTGACAGCCAAATCATTGCATTGCCTACGACTCGGCCCATCAAAGCCATAGTTGCGGTCGATACGGTATTCAGAATTAGTTTAACAGCAAGATGGTGCCACAATTGTAGCGGCGAATCAGGCAAATCGCACGAAAACTGAAACAGCCTATCCGTTTTCGCGGTGGCGTTTTGTGGGCCGATGATAATCGCCGCAGTTTTTTTATACCCGGAGCCAAATTGCTTTACGCTTGTGCGAATCAAATGGTTTGTTTCGTCTCCAACGGCAATCGCCATCAGCGCCGAATCAGGGGCATCGGTGCGTGATGGTCCCTGTTCGTTGCCTATCCTGAATTTGTATATCTCAGTATTGCCAAGTGATGGCGGCCTGACCTGCAATTCAGATGGGGCGTTCAGTTGTTTATAGACATCTTGTCCCCATTCCAGGCCTCGCGGCTCGCGCTGCAGCATATCCCGCCACGCCTGTTGTGTGGGCAGGAACGGGTTCTTGACAAAAGCCCAGGATTGGGGAGAGCGAACATCTCCATGCTTGCGAAAGGCCGGTATCATAAACGTCGGTGAACGCTCGGTCGTATCCGTCAGTACATCCAGCATCGCTGAATCGGCCATATAGGTTATCAAACCGTGTCGGCGGTAAATATTTTCTTCAAATGCCGTTAGGCGGGCCATGGTATCCACCATTTTGGGGTTCGAGAGTTCGGTTAAAAGCCTGGCAAATAACCGATGGTAATCTTCAGGCGGCAAAATAGAGAATCCAGGTTTAGCCCATTCGGATGCCGGCAAATTCTCTTTTAGAAATTGTAGAAGGGCCGTCTCCAGAGCACAGCCTACAACAAGCAATTCAGCGGTTGTCGCCTGCATTCTTGTCGAGCCGGTGATCGCCATCGGGCCTGTCGAAAGGTCAAGCTTCGTAATACCCGGCTCCTCGATGACTTCACGAGAACGCTTGACGTGACGTTGTAGCATTTCGCTTGGATTGTTGTATACGAAAAAGACCTTTGCCCCGACATCGAGCCCCTGCCAGGCGGTGCCAATCACAAAAGGGGTTTCTCCGCCTTCAGTAATAGCAACAACGACATCACCGGAGCTAACGCCGGCCTGTTTTAACTGGTATCGGCCAAAATTTGGGAAGTCCTCGAATCCTTCCACCGCCTTTATCAGGGCAAAGTCACCGCCGGCCATGATACTGAAAGTAAGGTCTTCCGTCTTTGGCATCCCGGCGCCGATGTCGGGATGTGTTTGTTTCAGTGTATGCCAGAACCGCCGCCAGGCCGTTTCTAAAAGTATGCTCAAACGGCCTGTGGCCCCGCAGCCCGTAAAGAAAATCCGTTTCCCGGCCTTTATGGCGTTAGAAAAGGCTTTGATAAGTTCCTTGAATGTATCTTGTTGAAATACTTTTTCTACAGCGGGGCCGATGTCATCATCTACCGATTGTAATAATCGAATACCATCGGAGAGATTGTTCCTTAGTGTTTCGGAGAGAGTTAGAGTTTTCGGATGAGATGATTCCGTTAGTAATTCTCCCAAACGGAACGCTCTTTCTTCATTTAAGAACTTTTTGGCTTTTTCAATAGCTTCCGACATCACTGGCTCTCGATAAGTTAAAACGTCGTTTTATGTATTTTGTCTATATTCATATCAACTTACGCTAATTCTGTAAACGTATTTCTCGCTTGGCCTTTATATTGCAAATCCTGTGTAATATACATATAATCCATCGCCGAAAGACCATAGTTGTTTTTTTTCTTGTAATTTTTTTTGTCCGGAAATCGTTGAGGTACAAAAGGATACGGCAGATTCGTGCCGAAAGCAACGATAGAGGTGACATGCTCGCAACTTTAGCTATAGACAATATAACAGGCTCCCTTGGGCGGATTGACATTTTAATTATTGTTGCGGCGATGCTTCTTCTATTTGTCATATCCTATGTCTTCGGCAGGGAAGAAAAAGATACCAACGACTTTTTTCTCGGTCGCAGGAGGGTACCCTCGATAGTTGCCTGTCTTTCTTTTGCCGCTGCCGAGATAAGCGCCCTGACCATAGTTGGTTTTCCAGCTACTGCCTATAGCGAGAACTGGGAATACGTCCCTTTCTTTATAGGCCAGGCCGTGGCGCGTGTTTCGGTGGCGTTTCTCTTTCTCCCGGTGTTTTATAAGTATGACTGTACGAGCATTTACGAGTTTCTCCGGCACCGATTTGGAGCCGAGACTCAATATGCCGGCGCCGTATTCTTTTTCATTACCCGTTTGATTGCCTCGGGTGTCAGGCTATACGCCGCTTGTCTCGGAGTAGGCCTCATCATGGGCTGGAACCTCGTGCAGACGCTTCTGATGTTCACCGTTATTAGCATCATCTTCATTGCGTTCGGTGGTATCAAGGCCGTAGTCTGGGCCGGCGCATATCAGGCGATTTGTTTCCTGGTGGCAGGTATCGCCTTGTTTATATACCTTATCTATCAAATCCGTGGTGGCCTGGCCGAAGCCTGGCAGATTGCCGACCAGGCGGGACGTTTGAGTGCGTGCAGGTTTGATTTTAATCTAAACGATCCCACTATCTTTTGGGCTGGTACTGTCAACGGTTTTTTTATAGGAATGGCAGCTTTCGGCACCGACCAGGAGATGACCCAGCGTTTGCTCACCGTAAAAACTCACAGGAAAAGCCAAAAAACTCTCATCTCAACGATTATCACCGTGATTCCCATTATGTGTCTCTACCTGGCGATTGGGACATTGCTTTACGTGTTCTATCAACAGAATCCCGATGTCGTCCAGCCGGCTAAGGCCAAGGAGGTTATTTCTCATTTTGTTGCCCATTCCCTTCCGGCAGGCCTCAAAGGCCTGCTTCTGGCCGCTATCATATTGGCCAGCATCGATTCTCCACTTAGTTCGCTTGCATCTTCTTTCATATCAGATATTTACCGGCCCCTGACTAAGAACAAGGCTACTGAGAAACATTATTTGCTGGTTTCGCGGGGTGGCGTCGTGTTTTTCGGTTTGATCCTGGCATTGATTGCTTTGGCTTGTGAACCGGTCAAGAATATACTTTGGTTTGCCTTTCAGATATTCTCTATAACCGGCGGGGCGATTTTAGGGATTTTCCT
>Ga0209427_10009977_pt1 | contig 10559 bp, 5 predicted proteins | sample DeeMarSWOR136_30_FD_187465 | JGI IMG/M metagenome (GOLD analysis project Ga0209427, IMG submission 187465) | Marine sediment microbial communities from White Oak River estuary, North Carolina - WOR-1-36_30 (SPAdes) (version 2) | ecosystem: Environmental > Aquatic > Marine > Intertidal zone >...
GCCATACCACCCGCAGCCGATCAGCCCGACGCGTTTGGACTTCGGCTCGGCCGACTCCGCGGCGTAGCTGCCGACGGCTGACAAAGCCATGCCGGCTGCGCCGGCTCTAAGAAACTCACGACGATCCATTTGTATTCCTCCCGAAAAAAATCTTCTGAAGACAAACTGAAAATCACGCTGTATTCTACTCGGCCTCAGAATGGCATGCAAGTCCCGGCTTGTATGCTGATGACTAATGGACGACCTATCTATAGGTCAATGTATGGATCATTTCGACACATCTACATCCCTTACAACAGAACTCGGTGACCCGTTGACGGGCTTGTGACTTTTCAAGTTTGAAATGGCATCCTGTTAGTACGATTCGGGATGCGTATATACTTCTTTGGCCCGCGCCATAGACTAACGCCGACTCTTGCAATTGGAAGGAATGCTGCTATCCTGGTACTTCATCAAACGGCATATTCCGGTTTTTTGACAAACAGGTTAGAGGTACAGAATGATGCGACGAGTTGTCTTTGGTTTATGGTCCGCTCTCCTTATTGGAAGCATCCAGCTACCATCACCTACGGCCAGACAGATTGATCCTGGTGCTACACGCACGACGGGACCCCGCTCATCCTGCTGGCAGCAGAAGGAGATTGTGGAAGGTTGGAAGATCAAATCCCTCATACCCCGGGCGTTGTTGGATGCCGCATTTCTAGCTGAAGCGGAACGGGCCGATGGGGGAGACGGCTGGCTCGCCGCATCGACCATGCCAGCCATGGTTCACGACATTCTGCTTCAACACGGCAAGATCAATACCCCTTGGCTGCCGGGCGCCGCTGAACAGTGCCAGTGGGTTGCCGAACAAGACTGGGTGTATGCCGTTCGTTTTCCATCAGCCGGCCCGAATGTCGAATCCTGGTTGCGATTCGAAGGTTTGGACACTATTGTGGATGTCTATCTCAACGGCGGACTAATTGCCTCCCACTGGAACATGTATTTGCCGCTGAGTGTGAACGTGAGCGGCCAACTGCGTGCCGAAAACGCGCTGGTCCTGCATTTTCACTCCATTTATGAGAAGTCCGGCCGAAAGCGCGTTCCTATTCGGAATGTCAATGGGGATTCAAAGCGGCGTGTCCGCCGGCCGAATCAAAATTACGGCAATTACCTGGGGCCGCATCCTTCCTTCTCCCGGGTTGGTGTCTATGACAAGGTTTTCCTTGAGCTGACCCATGGCAGCCGGTTCACCGAAGTCGTGGCCGAGGCCTCGCTCAACGAGCCGCTGACGACCGGTACCGTCGCTTTGGATGTTGGTGGAAGCAGCCTTTTTCCGGCTGTGGAAGTTCGTGCGAGGGTGCTCGACCCGGATGGACAGGCGGTGGCCGCATCAACGGCTAAAGTGGAAGTGCGGGGAGTTGCTTTTGCGAGCCGTATGGTTTTGCATATTGACCGGCCGCGCCTCTGGTGGCCACGCGGGTATGGGGACCAGCCCTTGTATCGAGTGGAGGCCATCCTGACGGTAGGGGGAAGGGCCCACCAGACAATATCTCGTACCCTGGGCTTCCGTAGGGTGACGACGCCGGAACGGCTTCATTTCGTTGTCAACGGCGTACCTGTGCGACTGTGGGGCGGAGATTGGGTAACGCCACATTGGCATACGGCTGTGTGGGACCAGCCCCGTGTGGAAAAGCTTTTCACGATGGCTGAACATGCTAATTTCAACGCCTTCCGCGTCTGGGGAGTGGTGGAGTCGCCGCGGGATGATTTTTACGAGCTGGCCGATGCCAAGGGGTTTTTGCTTTGGCAGGATTTTACACAGTTGCCTTTGGCTGCGGACGCGGCAAGTCGTGCCATTTGCCGCGAGGAGGCCACCGGGCTTGTCAAGCGGCTCAAACATCATCCGTCGATTGTGGTCTGGTGCGGCGGCAATGAAGACGCCATGTGGCACGATATGGAGTTTAACTCGAAGCTGGAAGAGCGCGGCCGGTGGCCCGGCCTCGCTGCGGCCGAGCAAGTGGGTGCTGTCTGCCGCCGGTTTGATCCTGACCGTTACTACCAGCCAAGCTCTCCGTACTACGGGGAAAACCCCAATGACCCGCAGCAGGGAAACACACACGGCTACACCAACATGTGGTTTGTGCCCGGCTATGATTTCCTGAATTTTGCCAGCGAAGACACGCGCATTGCCGCGCCGCCGTTGCATAGCCTGAAGCGTTTCATGGCGCCCGAAGATATCTGGCCCGACGATTATTCGCCGGTTTACGAGCATGGAGACGTTTATCCGTTTCCAAAGACGTGGCTGCGCTATACGACTGGCAGCAGTTGGAAAAAAACGGGCCCGGTGGAATTATTCTATGATGCAACCGATCCGGCTTCGCTCGTTCACCGGCTGGGCATGGCCGAGGCGCTGTATTACCAGGACACCATAGAGCGTCAACGCCGCGGCCGCGATGCCACGGACCCTTCCAATCGCCGCCGATGTGGAGGCTACCTCGTGTGGAAGTTCAATGACTCCTGGCCCCAAATTTACAGCGGAAAAGTCGATTACTTCCTCGAGCCTTACCATGTGTATTATACCCTGCGCCGCGCCTATGCGCCCGTCATGTTGTCCTTCGACAAAGGGGCCTACATTTATCTGTGGGCCGTCAACGACACGCGCCGAAGCGTTTCCGGCACGGTGAAAATCCAACTGTTTCACCTTGATCGCAACGAAGTACGCAAGGAAATCGTCAGGGAAGTGGCGGTGTCTCCGGGCCAGTCTGAGGTGGTCGTACGTCTGGATGAGGCCGGGATCGGTTCTTTCCGCAAGGAGCATATCCTGCATGCCACGCTCACCGACAAATCAGGCCAAGTCATTGCGACTGCTCATTGCCTTGGGGACATCGAACGGCGCATCACTTTTCCCGACGCCCGGCTTGATGTGAAAGTTCAAAATGGGGCCATAGTGATTAAGAGTGACAAATATGCCCACAGCGTGACCTTGGAAGGCAGCGCCAACGGCGATCCCTTTGGTTGGTTCTTCGAGGACAATTACTTCGATCTGATGCCCGGCGAGGAGAAGATCGTGCGCATTCTGGGAGAACACCGTCAAGGTCTCGTGACGGTCAAAGCATGGTATTCCTCCCACGCTACCGGCGTTGAATGGCAGCGCTAACGCCAACTATATCGCTTGCCTAAAGGGCTGGACGTTCAGGACACCCAGAGCCCTTTCTCGCTGCCGATGCCATCGGCGCGATTCTGGTGTCAGGGCATCCTGAAAACGTCGGTGAGACTTGACAGGGTGACATGGCGAAGGGGGCATTAATGTCCCATTCGGGGAATGGGAGAAAATCCCTCGCCTTCAGGCGAAGACTTTAGTATTGTAAACTCGAAATTCGAATATCGAAATCCGAAACAAATTCAAAATCCGAATGACAAAAATTCAAAGACAGCGCCGCCAGCCATTGCCGGGACTGGAGTGTTCTTGGTTTGAGAATTTGTATTTTGTACATTCGATATTGTTTCGAATTTAGGATTTCGTGCTTCGGCTTTTCGTGGCTTTAGCAGGCTTGCAGCCTGGCTCCAAAGCTACCGCCTTCAGGCGGTAGTAGTTTAATTCTTGGGGCGTTTTCTGTCGTAGGTACTGCAAGCGGCTGACTGACCGGGGGACATCCGTAATGGTCACTATCAGAGCTCCAATGCGGTTTAAGGGTCTTCGGCCACAGTGTTTGTGAATTTGTCTGAAAAAACTTTGCAGTTTTCTGAGAAGTTTTGCCGATTAAAATTATAAGGTCTGTTCTACGATAAGTATTTGTTTTTACAAACCTTATCGCCTGGGTGGGCTATTCTTGCTTGCTATTTTCAGCAATCATGAATTTACAAATCGGTCAGTTCGGGTGATTGTACTTGACCCGCTGTATAGAGGTGTATTAATATCGCAGCGACCAGAGGTGGCTGCGAATTGAATTGCTAATAGCGTAAAAACGAACAACCGCCCTTTGATTAGGAGCAGAGTAATGGAGTCAATCAAGATATTGCTGAATGAGAGTGACATTCCTCGACAATGGTATAACTTAGCAGCAGACCTGCCTACGCCTCTACTTCCACCACTCGGACCTGATGGAAAACCCGTCACGCCTGATATGCTTGCGCCCGTGTTTCCCATGAATCTGATCGAGCAAGAAGTCAGCGCTGACCGGTGGATAGATATCCCGGAGGAGGTTCTTCATATTCTCTATCGCTGGCGGCCATCGCCCTTGAAAAGGGCGGTGTACCTTGAGGAGTACTTGAAGACGCCGGCCCGCATCTACTACAAGGACGAGAGCTATAGTCCACCGGGAAGCCACAAGCCAAACACCGCGGTGGCCCAGGCATGGTATAACAAGCAGTTCGGTATAGAGAAATTGACCACGGAAACCGGCGCAGGTCAGTGGGGCAGCGCCTTGGCGTTTGCCTGCAACCTGCTTGGTTTGGAATGCAAAGTCTTTATGGTGAGGATCAGTTTCGACCAGAAACCGTTCCGCAAGACCATGATGCAGGTTTGGGGAGCCAATTGCATTGCAAGCCCCAGCACCCAGACAAACGCAGGCCGAAAGGTATTGGAAGAAATGCCGGACACGCCTGGCAGTCTTGGCATTGCGATCAGCGAGGCCATCGAAGAGGCGGTAACTGACAAATCGGGCAAGACGCGGTATTCTCTTGGCAGCGTGTTGAATCATGTGTTGCTGCACCAGACAATAATCGGTCTTGAAGCCAAGAAACAGCTCGAAATCGCCGGAGAAAAATTACCGGACGTCGTTATTGGTTGCGCCGGCGGCGGCAGTAATTTTGCAGGCTTGGCGTTTCCGTTTACGCTCGACAAAATCCACGGGGCAGATATACAAATCATGCCCACTGAGCCGGTCGCATGTCCGACGATGACACGTGCACCATTTGCCTATGATTTCGGGGATACCGCCTGCACAACACCTCTTCTGGCGATGTATACGCTTGGTCACGCTTTTATTCCGCCGCCCATTCACGCGGGTGGTCTGCGTTACCACGGAATGGCTCCTTTGGTTTGTCAATGTATTATCGAAGGCCTTTTTGAGCCAAGGTCTTTCCACCAGCTAAAATGCTACGAGTCTGCATTGACGTGGGCACAAACCGAGGGGGCAATATGTGCCCCCGAAACCAGTCACGCTGTTGCCGCGGCTATCGACGAAGCCGTCAAGGCAAAGGAAGAGGGCAAAGAAAAGGTGATACTTTTCAACTACAGCGGGCATGGGCTTATGGATCTTACGGGCTATGACGCCTTTCTTTCAGGAGAGCTGTGCGATTATTCACTGCCGGATGAAGACCTGGAAAAATTCACGGCAGAGCTTGCGAGTCTGCCGAAAGCAGAGATGAGAAAGAGTGGAAAGTGGTAGAATTGTCGGTGTCGCCTTAATCCTGTTGAAGGCAGTTCTGGAAACGGATATCTTGAAAACAGAAACAGTGTAATGTGTTTAAGGAGATGATTATGAAGAAGGGAATTTTAGTAAGTGTGGTCATTCTGTTGACGATGGGAAGCATGTCTCAGGCGCAGGACCCCGTCCTGCATGGCTCGGTCGACGTGACCTATCTGAGTAAGTACGTCTGGCGGGGCTTTGATATTTACGGGGACAAAAGCGCGGCCCAGGCCACCGTTGATCTGGACCTGTTTGGCACGGGCTTCGGTGTCAGCGTGATGGGCCATAGAGCCAATTCGAGTGGGTATGAAAACAGCGAGCGATGGGATTACACTCTGTACTATGGTAACAGCCTCTTCGATGACGAGAGCTACGCCACCTATTACCGACTGGGCTGGGTCTGGTACAATTATCCCGACCAACCCACAGAAGGAAGCATGATGGCTCCGAATGCCAGTTTGCAGGAACTTCATGCCATTCTTTCCTGGCCCAAGGTGTGTCCCGCGGGCGTAGTCCCCACTTATGTCCTGGTCAAGATGTGGCCCGCCGAGAGCGGGTCTTTTTCCGGCGTGAAGTCTGATTGGTTGGCTTTAGCGGGTGTTCCAGGATTTGGTGGGTCCGCTTCCGGGTGGGCGCACATCTTTATGCTTGATTACAGCTTTACCATAGAGGGTTTGATTCCCGAGATCCCGGAACACAAGTTGGATCTGCACACGGAATTGGTCTACAATGATGCTGTTGGCCCGGCAGGCCAACGTGTGGATCACGAGTGGTCAAACGCCGTCTTCGGTATCTCGACGGGCATCAACCTCCAGGACAATCTCGTTCTGACTCCTGGCATTCATCACCAGATAACGATGGAAGATTCGGTCAATGATGATAAGGACGAGACGTGGGTCACCTTAAGTGCAACCTACAAATTCTGAAACGGTTCATAATGTATCTTGCTGAATCTACGAAAGGCTGGTTAGAGAAACCAGCCTTTTCTATTTGATTTGTCAATGGCTCTGCGTTGAGAATATTTGCGAGGGCTTTGCTCAAGATATGTGTGTAGAGCAAAAATCGGTCGTCAAGTAAGTTGAATGGGCTATATTAGAAGGAAATATGGAGTAGTCGGTGCGTTCCTGAACGGAGTATTCTGAACCAAAGCACACCTAAATCAAAAGTATCCTGACCGACGTAAATGCTGACACTGATCAACACAAACAGAATGAGGCCCGCCATCGGGCCAATCGGCCTGGATTATGTCGCCGCTTCAGTCCGACAAGCTGGTATAGATGTCGAAATCCTTGACCTTGGTTTGGTGGACGACCCAAACAAGGCGATAACAGATTATTTCTCCGTCGGGCAGCCCGAACTCGTGGGCCTCTCTTTCCGAAATGCCGATGACTGCTTTTGGCCCAGTGCCGATTGGTTTGTTCCGGGATTGAGAGATACCGTTAAGACCATTCGATGTATGACCGATGCCCCGATTGTCATTGGCGGCGTTGGGTTTTCGATATTTGCCAAGTCGATTCTTGAGTATACCGATGTTGATTTTGGCATATGTGGCGATGGGGAGATCGCCCTAACCGCGCTTGTTCGGCAGTGGCAGGGGGCACGAAGGTTCACGGAGGTCCCCGGGCTCATATGGCGAGAGAATAACAGACTTCACGCTAATCGGCCATCCTGGCCGACTTCGATCTCGTTAGGCACGGCTCGCAATTTTATTGACAATCTGGGCTATCTTAAACGGGGCGGACAATGTGGATTGGAGACCAAACGTGGCTGCAATCGCCACTGCATCTACTGTGCTGATCCGTTGGCCAAAGGTGACAGGCTCAGATTGCGAGACCCTTCCGAAGTCGCGGATGAGGTTCAATCGTTATTACTGCAGGGAATCGATGTGTTACACTTTTGCGACTCTGAGTTCAATGTGCCCCGAAGCCATGCCGAAGCAGTCTGTGACGAATTTAACAGGCGTTCACTGGGAAGCAAGGTTCGCTGGTACGTATATATGTCACCAACACCCTTTGATGCGGACTTGGCCAAGGCGATGGCCCAAGCCGGATGTGTCGGGATAGACTTTACGGGAGATTCGGGTTGTGAATCGATGCTCCAAACCTACGGCCAGCAGCACAGCAGAGAGGACCTTGCCGCGGCTGTCACGCTTTGCCGGTCAAGTAACATCGCCGTTATGATCGATCTGCTGTTGGGCGGGCCGGGCGAGACGCCACAAACAGTTCGAGAGACGATTGATTTCATAAAGAAGCTCAATCCTGATTGTGCGGGTGCCGCACTCGGCATGAGGGTTTACCCTCGTACTATTGCGGAAAAGATGGTTGCCGAAGAGCTCCGAGAGGGAGAAGACCGTAGCATCCGCCGGAAATACAGCGGGCCCATCAATCTGCTCAGACCCACCTTCTACATCTCTGAGGCTTTGGGCGAGCGGCCAGCGGAATTCGTGAGGGACTTGATCGGCGGGGATCAAAGATTTTTCGAGCCCGCAAGTGAAACCGGCCGTAACGCAAGTGAAGACGGTGAGGTTGCCAATTATAATTATAATGAGAACCTGCTGTTAACAGAGGCGATTCGGAAAGGTGCACGGGGGGCGTATTGGGACATCCTGCGACAACTTCGAAGTAGCTGATCGTATCGGCCGACCAGATGAGGGCTGCATGTCAGGCTTTAGATTTGGGACGGGACCAAATAGTTGTCGTCGCCATTTGCCTGGCTATCGTTGCACTGTTCGGAAGGGGCGATTGCCGTCCCAAAGGTTGTGGATCGCGCTTGTATGGATCAGTCGTTAGACACCAGTATAATCATAAGTGGCTGGCAACAAAGAAGTTACCACCCATACGCTGTGTGCCGCCGTTGTGTCGCTCGGGTCGGTTCGGCGTGTTGCCCTATCCTCCACAACGGCATTTTATAGCACGCTGCTGAATGCTGTTGCCTCAAAGCGAAAAATCCGATAGTCTGGCCTATTGACAACTTGTGGGACGATAATAATTTTTTTCTTGAGGAGTATTAATGAGAAAATCAGAAAGGTCCACCCGGTCTCTCAAGACCTTCGCGTTGCTCAGGCTTTTGCAGGGCTACACAAAGTCTCCTGCCCAACTGGTTTTCTCTTGCGTAGAAAGAAAGGGGGTTCGACATGAACCGAAAGCTTAGGCGACGACAGTTTTTAGGCACGGCTGCGGCCGCTGCGCTGCTTGGCTCTCATTCCGTGGGACAGGAAATAAAGGATGCGGGCATGCCGACCCAGCGCGAGGTGAGACTCGAGTTTCTTCGGCCCCAGGAGCTCAAAGAGGCACAGGCCGCATGCCCGACAATCTTCCAGCCACTTGGAACGATTGAATGGCACGGGGTGCACAACATCGTGGGCGTCGACTCAGTCAAGGCGCATGCATTGTGCGTTCGAGCAGCCCAAAAGGGAGGGGGCTTGGTCGCGCCAACTCTTTACGGCGGCGTCGGGGGTGTGAATCAGCCGCATACGTTCGTCATGGAGCCGGAAAACAACGTCTTTTCCAAGCTCCTTCGGCCCTGGCTCGAGCAGCTTTGCCGGGAGATGGCCCGTGATGGATTCCGTGCGATTATCATCCTGACCGGCCACTACGGCGCAGCCCAGCAGATCGTCGTCCGCGAAACGGCGGTTCGCATGAGTCGTGCCTTGGGGATTCCTGTGCTCGGCACGCCTGAGTATATGCTTGCGCTAGATGTGGACTATGTTGGCGACCACGGGGGGTGGGGTGAGACCTCGCTCATGATGCACCTTTATCCGGATACGGTGGACCTCTCGCGGCTCGGCGATCCTCCACACAAAGGCGTCGGTGGGCGCGACCCTAAGAAGGAAGCTTCTGCGGAAGATGGGCATCTGATCACTAAGACCATCGTCTCACGACTCGCCATACTTGCACAGAAAATGCCAACCTGGGACTACGAGACGCTCGATTGTTTCATCGACTCCGAGGCGACCCTCGTCGCCAAGCAGCTCTCAGCACCGAGGGGTCAGGACACCATCTGGACCGCTTGGCGCAATATCGGCGGCGCCATGCGTAACTACGGCAAGCAGCTCGCCGAATCGCGCTTCGAACAGATCAAGTCCTCTGTCGCTGGACTTTGAATCTTAAGTGGGCGCCTCATCAGACGTTTTAGTTGCAAGCCGCGGGCAGGAAGGTACGCTTTTCGGGTTGCACGTACCAAACTGCTGGACATGACGGTATACTCATGATATGCTCCCATTAGCTCAACGACAACCCGATTGGCAACAGAGTGATTAAGAGCAGTCACCTGCAAGAGAGATCGCATAAGGAGGCCGAAAATGTCGATGCAAAGGGTTACCAAAAACATGGAAGACCAGAATCTTACCCGCCGAGAATTCTTGACGACCGGCTCTGTGGCCTTGTCCGGCGCAGGAATCGGCTTAGGGGCGCAGAGGCTCTTGGGCCAAGAAAGGCCAAAACCGATAGAGGTGCCGAACATCAATCCGGGATACGTCGGACCTCAATTCTTCGATGAACGCGAAGCCGAAGCGCTGCTGGAGGTGCTGGAATCCGGGTCTCCTTTCCGTTTCTGGGGGCCAGGAAAACCGACGAAGGTGCTGCGCTTTGAGGAGAATTTTGCCGCGTACATGGGTACCCGCTTTGGCTTGGGCGTGACCTCGGGCACCGCGGCTTTAGATTGTGCGGCCACAGGTCTCGGGATTGGGCCAGGCGATGAGGTGATCTTGCCGGCTTACACCTGGTGGTCGGATTACACTTGCGTGGTCCACGCAGGCGCTTTGCCGGTCTTTGCTGACATCGATCGCACCTTCAACCTCGACCCGAACAGCATCGCGGACAGGATTACCGACCGCACGCGGGCGATCTTTCTCAGCCACATCACCAGCCCCACGGCGCTGACCTTTCCAGCGCAGGCGATCTGCCACCGTGCCCGGCAGGCGGGCCTGTTGAGCATCGTGGACGGGGCGCACGCACCGGGACAGATTCCGCTGAACCTGGCGGCGCTCGGCGCAGACGTCTACACCGGCGCGGCACACAAATGGTTGTGCGCGCCCAAGGGCTCGGCCTTTCTGTACGTCCGGCGCGAGGTACAGGGGCTTCTGGAGCCGCTGGTGGTGAGCTGGGGCTGGGAGAGCGAGCATCCGAGTGGCTCGCAGTTCGTTGACCACCACGAATGGCAAGCCAC
>Ga0209427_10009982_pt1 | contig 10554 bp, 9 predicted proteins | sample DeeMarSWOR136_30_FD_187465 | JGI IMG/M metagenome (GOLD analysis project Ga0209427, IMG submission 187465) | Marine sediment microbial communities from White Oak River estuary, North Carolina - WOR-1-36_30 (SPAdes) (version 2) | ecosystem: Environmental > Aquatic > Marine > Intertidal zone >...
CGATGGTGCGGTGGGCCAGCACCGGGACCGTCAGGTGCTTCACGTCGTCGGGAATGACGTAATTGCGACCGTCGATTGCCGCCAGCGCCTGTGAGGCGAGATAAAGGTTCAACGAAGCGCGAGGGCTGGCACCCAGCTTGATGCCCTTGTGGTTTCGTGTGGCCTGGGTTATGGCGATGATATAGTTGCGCACCGATTCTTCCACGTATACGCGCCGGCATATCTTTTGAAACTCGACGAGCTCATTAGCTTTAGTCACGGGCTTAAGGCTATCGAGCGGGTTCTCCTCTTGGAAGCGGGTCAGTATGGCATTCTCCTCATCAGACTCAGGATAGCCTAGCCGCACTCGCAGTAGAAAGCGGTCGAGCTGAGCCTCGGGAAGAGGGAATGTCCCTTCCAGCTCTATCGGGTTCTGGGTGGCTATAACCATGAAGGGCTGGGGCAGGGGCATGGTCTCAACATCGACTGTAACCTGATGTTCCTGCATACCCTCCAGCAGACATGACTGGGTGCGGGGTGTCGCCCGGTTTATTTCGTCGGCCAGCACTACGTTGGCGAAAATCGGGCCGGGGCGAAATTCAAACTCGGAGCTCTTCTGGTTGAAATAGTAGATGCCGGTGACATCTGACGGCAGCAGGTCGGGGGTGAATTGAATCCGCTTGAAATCGCAGTCCAGAGACTTCGCCGTCGCTTTGGCGAGCATTGTTTTACCAATGCCCGGCACATCCTCAATAAATACATGTCCCTCGCAGAACAGGGCCACCAGCACCAGCTTGATAGCTTCGCTTTTGCCCACAATGATACGGTTGATATTTGCCACCAGTTCATCGGCTGCTTTTTTTATAACGGTGACGTCCAATGGAGGTATGCTTTTATTCATCTCCTAAAACCTCCTCGACTATTTTGACTGCCGGTGTTTTAAGTGGTGCCACCTCTGCTTCAACTGGTCGAGTTCTTCAGCGGAAGGAGTGACGTGTCCATATCGTGCGCCGACATATTTTCTCGTAACGTACTGAAGGGAATCCCTGTGGGCGGGCATTTTCTCCTGTAAAACGTCAAGGTACTCGTAAGCGGTCTGAAAAGCGGGCTTGGGCAGGCCAGCTTTCGCTGCCCAGCGAAGGAGTTGCTGGTAAAGTTGGCGTATCGAAGTTATTTCCTTCGGTTCGGCCCTTTTCTTTTGCCTGAGCAGAGCCGGCCACTTCAATATCTTTAATATCCAGTGGAAAATGCGCTGAAAAAGCGACTGAATATCAGTCCAGAAGGCACCGGAGAGCGATTCATACTCGGCATTTCCCGTGGCGCCGAATTTGGCGCGCAGCCAGGTGAATATTTGCTCCGAAATGCGCCAGAAAAAGACGAGCAAAATGCCAATCATGAGAATGCTCCAGCCAAAGCGGAGCCCTTTACGCACAACTTCAGGAAGGACAAAGAACTTGGAATAGTCCGGCTCCTGCGCAGGTGTCGGCGCTGCTTCTGGAAGTACCTCTCCCGGCGTAAAATCCGGTTCTGGAAACAGGCTCAATATAAAAGTAATTCCCTTGAAGATAAGCCCCCACAGCCAGGTCAGCCCTGACACCACCAGGCGGAGCAAATCCGGGGTGATTAACGAACCAATGACAAGCCCTAGGAGTATAATGGCGCTGATGCTCATGAGCAGTATCCCCAGCCAGTTACCATGATAAAATTCGGTTGATTGCCTGTTCTCCTGGGCATGTGCTATTGATAGCGAAAGCAGGGAAGCGGCAAAGAAGATGGTGACGACCAGAATAGTGTGGCTGAGCTGAATCTCCATCCCGTAGGCGATAAAAAGCAGGATGAGCAAAACAATCAAACCGAACTGGAATTCACGTATCGTCGTGGCAAACGACATTGGCAGAGAGGCCATTCTCTGCCCGAACCACCAGAGTACGCCACCGGTGACCAGTAAAACCAGCTCCGGGGCAAGACCATAAAAGATATTGGTGAATACCTGCCCCAGAGCTTTCAGCCACATCGCGTCGGCCAGCGGGAGGTGTCCGAATAGCTGGATTTTTAATGCCAGCAGCGTGAAGATGACGCCGCCTGTTATATTGAGGGCACCGCGGATTGCCCTGGGCCATCCGAGCCAGCGCCACAGCCAGTTGGTGCCAAAAGCCAGCAGGTATAGAGGTAAAAGGCCGGGAACATTTAGCTGCCCTTTGGCAATCAGGGCATCAAGTATGTATGCCAGCGTGTAAAGCCAGCAGCCTTCCAGTGCCAAAACAGCAGTGGTCAGGACCGCTTTTTGGCCGATTGATTTCATGCTGTATTCCTCAACATATAGTCTGTAAAACCTTCCGGTGGTTTCAGGTTGTGCCAGGCAGTGGCCAGGCCGGCATCATTTCTCCTGCGCTTTCCGATTTGCAGTATGACCGATTTAAAACCGCCCTCTTTCAGTCTGGATAGCAGGGCGGGAAAATCAGTCAACGGTTCATCTATGATGAAAACACAGGTAGTGCCCCACGGTAAGGTGCCATAGATATCCTGGAAGAACTCCTCAAAAGCGCCACTTGGCTGCGAGGTTACTTTGGCCAGCGCCTCCAGAATCCCGACTAGCTGGGCATTACTTCCGGCGGGTGCCATCTGAATCGACTCGTTGAGAATCGGGGAACGCGCATTGGCGAACATCCCGACCTGGCTTCTTTTCTGGATGATGTAGTTGGCCAGAGAGGCGGCCGCACTGACGCCCAGCTCAAAATCGTTTTCGTCACCGCTCTGGAAGCTGTCAACGGCTATAAACAGAGCTATCTTCAGCGTCGTTGTTGGCTCAAAAACCTTTACCTGCAGGTTCTGATGGCGGGCACTCGCCTTCCAGTGAATGTAGCGCGGGCTGTCGTGGGGAGTGTACTCACGTACGCCAATGGTGCGGGTCTGGTCTTCAAAAATTCGCCGTTCTGCCTTCGTCTCGCCCAGGGGATTTATTGACGGCAGGCCAAACTGCTCAATGGGGAAAATCCTGGGATAGACGATGACGGTATCATTTGAAACGTACGTGCTGGAGCGTGGATAAAGACCAAAGATATCACCGGAAGTCACGGTAAGGTCACCCAGGTCGTAATAGCCCCTCTTGCGGCAGAGCAGGGCATGCCGCCAGCTGACTGCCGAGTACCAGAACAGGGAGGTATTATAGCCCAGGATACGCTGGTTGTTACGCAATCCCGATTCCGGGATGGCGCCCTGAATTTCCAGCTGGTCCGGTACCATATGGCTTAGCTGCACCCAGGGCAGTGGCAGGATTTTGCGATTGACCAGGCGCACTTTTAATTCTACCGTTTCTCCGGCGAAGACACGGTCTTCACTGACTGTGCGGCCACATCCCACGCCACGCAGTGACAGGCGACTCCATAATTTCCCGAGCAGAGCTGCCGATATGGCCAGGCCGAGCAAAATGACAATAAAAACCTGCCCATTCCAGGCGGCAATCAACAGAACTATGCCCAGAAATATCAGGCCAAATTTACCGAGCAGGAAACTCGTCGAATCCGATGAGGAGCTTTCGTTCGCTGGGGCAACACTTTGAGTTATTGGTAAATTCATCTTAAAGTTGGAACAAGCCACCGCAATTATATAGCTTGCAGAAGGCGGTATTCAAGTCAGTCCTGCGGAAATAAATCCTGCCAGAATACTTTTGAATTACTGTGGTCTGCTCGAATCAGGAGAAAGAGGACACACTTTACACCGCAGGCAGAGATAGCAGCGGAACCACCTCTTCACCGATTGAGCTCTGGTATGAAAGAGATGCCGGGAAATTTATGCAAAAGGGAGTGAGATGAAGATTTTCTGGAGCAACACTATACCCGGCTTTTTGCCAGGCTCCAGGGCCGTAGCCAGATGCCCTCAGGTGCTGGAGAGCTGTGCCGGATGGCGTCAATTGCTATCGCCACCGTTTCGATGGAAGGGCCCCAGGTCTTTTAGCTGTTCGGTCATCTCATCTACAATGGAAGCGAAGCGGTCACCCTCCGAAGCCGAGACCCAGTCCAGCCGTACCCTCTCTTCTTCAACTCCAAATTGTGCCAGCACCTTTTTTAAGAGTGGGACGCGCCGGGCTGCTTTCATATTACCGTCCAGGTAATGACATTCACCGGGATGTCAGCCACACACCAGTACGCCATCAGCTCCGGCTTCAAGTGCTCTGAGAATGAAAGTGGGGTCGACTCTCCCGGAGCACATAACTCGCACTACTCTTACATTTGGAGCGTATTTCTTGCGTGAAATGCCGGCCAGGTCAGCGCCGGCGTAAGAGCACCAGTTGCACAGTATACCTACAATCTTCGGTTCAAAGCTCATACTAAAACTCCTTCTATTTCAGATGTAATCTGCTCGTCGGTAAAATGACGACCGATAATGGCACCGCTGGGGCAAGCAGATACACAGGCACCGCAACCCTTGCAAAGCGTTTCATTAATGCTTGATACTTTCTTTTCTTCATCGAAGGAAATAGCATTATAGGGGCACAGCCCCAGGCATACTTTGCAGCCAGCGCAGCGCTCCTCGTCAACCACTGCGGTGGCCGCTTCAATCTCAACGCTGCCCTTGCTGATTAGGGACAGTACCCGCGCCGCGGCCGCCGACGCCTGAGCCACTGAGTCAGGGATATCTTTAGGGCTCTGGCAGCACCCGGCGATGAAAACACCATCGGTCATGGTCGCCACCGGGTCAAGCTTGGGGTGCTTCTCTAGGAAGAAGCCGTCCGTCTTCTGGTTCAAAGAAAAGGTCCTGGCTACTTGCTCGGTGTCGGCACAAGGTTCTAGCGCGCAGCTCAGGATAACCATGTCGACCGGCAGGCGACGTTTGAGTCGAATCAAAGTATCCTCACATATCACAATAAGCTTTCCTTCTTCTTCAGGCTTTTCAGCGATGTTGCTAATCTCACCCGCCCGTCCTCTAACAAAATTAACCCCTTCTTCTTGAAGTCGCTCATAGAACTCCTCATACCCGGAACCCGCGCAGCGCATATCAATATACAATTGATAAACTGTTGCCTCCGGGACTTTCTCTCTCAAAAGATGAGAGTACTTTAGCGAGTACATACAGCAGACACGCGAGCAGTAGCGGTGATAATTCTCGTCGCGGCTGCCGATACAATGCAGAATAGCGATGCTTTCCGGTTTTCGTCCGTCTTTCAGAACAATCTCACCGTCAGTAGGCCCGGAAGCATTGGACATTCTCTCAAACTCCAGGCCGGTAAGCACATTTTCATAGCGTCCATAGCCATACTGGTACATAACTGAAGGGTCAAACTGCTTGAAGCCGGTGGCGACGATGATATTGCCCACTTCGATTTCAACAAGTTCATCCTGTTGCTCAAAGTCAATGGCGTCGGCTTCGCAGCCCGGTACTCCTTTTTTTTCAATGCCTTTCTGACATAGACGGCAGACATCTTTACCCTCTGTCAGGCCAGCTAAGTGGCGGCAATTCACGGGGTCAATAACTGCCTTGTTGGGTACGGCATACGGGAAGGGGATATATACCGCTTTCCTTTCACCCAGACCGGCATCATATTCATTAAGCACTTTCGTAGGGCATAACTCTATACATCTGCCGCACCCGGTGCATTTCTCCGTATCAATGTACCTGGCCTTTTGCCGGATTTTGACTTTGAAATTACCGATGTAGCCGGAGACTTCTTCGACTTCACTGTACGCCATCAACTGGATGTAAGGATGCCGACCAACCGAGGTCATCTTTGGGGTAAGGATACAGGCAGCACAGTCAAGGGTGGGAAAAGTCTTATCGAACATGGCCATATGCCCACCGATACTTGGCGCTTTTTCCACCAGGTAAACCTGATGGCCGGAATCGGCAATCTCCAGGGCCGCCTGTATTCCAGCCACGCCTCCACCTACCACCAGTACATTGGGATTAACCGCGGCACTCTTTGTCTCCAAAGCTTCATGGTAATATACTCGCCTGACAGCGGCACTGACCAGAGCTTTGGCTTTTTCCGTCGCCATCTCTCTGTCTTCGTGCACCCAGGAACAGTGCTCCCTGATGTTAGCCATTTCAAAAAGGTACTGGTTCAGGCCAGCTTCCTGGCAAGCATGGCGGAAGGTGGGCTCATGCATACGCGGAGAGCAGGAGGCTACTACTACCCGGTTGATGCCCTGGGTCTTGATATCATTCTTGATAAGGTCCTGACCGGGGTCAGAGCACATATATTTATAATGGCGTGCAATGACTACCGAGTCTAAACTACTCGCAAATTCGGCTACCTGTTCGCAATCAACTATGCCGGCTATGTTACTTCCACAGTGGCAGATGTAAACACCAATCCTCCGGTCCATTTTCGCTCCTTAATAGTATTTTGCTACGACTTCCCGAACTGGTACGATGTTCGTTTCCAGACCAAGACTCTCTTCACTGAGTCCAAAAGCCACCCCCATTAACTGGGTGAAGAACAGGATGGGAAGTCTGTAATCAGTCCCGAACCTCCGGTTAACCCGCGCCTGATAGACATCCAGGTTTGTCTGGCACAACGGGCATACCGTAATCAGGCATTGCGCTTTTTCTTTCCGGGCGGAATCGAGAAGTCCGCGCACCAGCTCCAGGGCCAGGTCTTCTTCAGAGATGATTAGAGAACCACCGCAGCACCGCGCTTTCAGAGGGAAGTCAACCGGTTCTGCTCCCAGGCTGGCCACCAGCTTGTCCAGGGATTGGGGAAATTCGGGGTGGTCAAAGCCGTATCTGGGGCGGACCACCTGGCAACCATAATACGGCGCTACTTTCAGCCCGCCGAGATTTTTCCGGACTTTCTCGGCGATTGAGTCATAACCGATGTCATTGGCAAGAACATCAAGAAGATGCCTTACCCTGACCGAACCGTTATACGCTAATCCTCCGGCGGCCAGGGCTTCCTTCACTTTTGCCTTGAGCTGTGGATACTGCTTGAGGTAGGCATTGGTTCTATTCAGAATCACATAGCAAGAACTACACGGCGTTACCAGATCAAGCCCCGTCTTTTCGGCTAAAGCCAGGTTTCGTGCCGAAAGGCAAAAAGAGGCCAGCTCTTCAACGGAGCTATAGGGGGTTGAGCCACAACAATTCCAATCATCTAGCTCCACAAGGTTCATTTCCAGGATTTTGCTCACAGCTTGAGCAGACCAGCCATAGGCTTTTGCTCCTCCATCTGATGACGAACAGCCGGGGAAGTATGTATAGTCTTTCAAAGCCCGTCTCCCATTGCTTCTGCTTTATCCAGAATAGCTCTAAGCTGATTTGTTCCATCTGGAGTCAGCCTTCTTGCCCTGATGGATAAGCGTTTGTGTTTGAGCAGGCTTAAGGCCATGGGAATCATTTTCAGGGCGCGCAGGGGATTTGTCAGGAGGTGGAACCAGGTCATAAATCCAAACTCAGGGAGGCTACCCAGGCTGTAGACGAAGTCGTTGAAGCTGCGGTACATTGCCGGAGTGAGCGTTCGCCCGTGACTCAAGCCATTTCTAACGGCAAGGCATTCTAAAGCATGCATAAGCTCGGTTTGTTTAATTCCTCTTGGGCATCGCACTGTACAGAGGTAACAGGACAGGCAATGCCACATAGCATTGCTGGACAATACCTCGTTTTTCATCCCTGCCCGTGCCATGGCGATGAGTTGAGAGGGTGTATGATCCATCACACCGGCATTTGGGCAGGAGGCCGTGCAGGTGCCGCACTGGATACAGAGGTTTATATTTTCACCTCCGGGCATGGCGCGTATCTCATCCATGAAGGTATCATTTTGCTTTTTTATCTCCATAAATTAGGCTCCCAGAATGTAAATCGTTGCCCATTTATCTTCGCCAGAACCCTCATCAAGCTATCTCTCTTGCCGTCACTTCTTCTGCCAGTCGCATCGCTCTCCTTCTCCTGGCTACTGCTCGACGATGCAGCGCGTCACGGGCAACCTGGTACAGGCCGCTGACCAATGCCGCCCAGACCAGCACCGGTGCGATGAGCACGATAGGTAGCACCAACGCCACAGCCAGTGCCACCGCCCATCCGAAATGGCCGAGTGTGAACCATATAATGGTGCCGTAGATGCCGCCGGGCACAGTCACGATGAGTCCGATGCGGATGGTGCGAATAACGCTGCGGGGTATGCTGATTCTACCCTCTTTGATGGCGGCATACAGCCCACCGGCGTTTAGATACCAGACAAATGCCGCTGGGAACAGTATGATGGGGACTACGAGTATCAACACCAAAATAGTTGTCCATTCCATCTGATTAATCCCCCTTTCTCTTTAGTTCTCTCTTGTCTCCATAATTAAGTTAGCATCATACTGAAGCGTCGAACATCCGCCTAGATACCTATTGCGGTAAGCCAAAATGCCTAATTGGTGATATGCGGCAGTTAAATAAATACGATTAATCGCAGTCACAGAGCGTGCTTGAATGGAAATCAAGAAAGCGCAGAGTAATGGAAGGAGGGGTTACTTTATGGCCTGAGCCGTGATTTCGGCGAGGTCCAGTTATATTTGTTAATACCCTTTTATCATTTGGCTGGGCTCTGATTTGATAAATTCATTAGTCATGTTGTTTGCTAAATGTAAATCAGTCATAAGTTGCTCTGATACCCGGTTATCTAGATCATGTACTGCATTATTACTTATTGGTCGTAGGCGAAGGATAGAAAGCAATTGCTACCAGGGACGGTTTGCTATCTGAGTTTGCGACCCCATATGTAGCTATGCTTGGTCGCCAACACGCACCCGTCCCCAGATAGCTACCACACGTGCTAGCGAGTCAATATTGGCGGACTCGCTTTCAGCACCTTTACGAAAACAGAGCTTCATGTAATTATTCAATACCAGCGCACCAACTGTTTCAACAGCGGAGCGGGCTGCTGCCAGCTGGGTTATCAAACTTTCACAGTCGCGACCAGATTCAATCATTTTTTCGATACCCCGAATCTGCCCCTCAATTCTCTTGAGTCGCTTCAGCAACATCTCCTGGGATACTTCTCGTTCTCTAACCATTGTATCCTCCAAAAATCAGGTCTTGCAGGCTATTGTAATACCATACCCCCATAGGGTATAATCCCTCCAGCCATGTACATTCCTCGCGTAATTACTGACTGTATTTTACCACCAATCAGGCTATATGTCAGGCAAATAGTACTAAAGGAGGCGTAAAACGTGGAACTCAGCCGAAGAGACTTTCTTAAGCTATCCGGGGTCGGGGGTGGTGGTTTCCTCTTATATGGCATCTTGAATCAGGATAAGGCATTTGCTCTGTCCGAGCGTTTACCACTGAAGAAGAAAATGGGAGAAAAAACCACTATCTGCCCCTACTGTGGCGTGGGCTGTGGAGCTATCATGACAGTGGAAGGGGGGGAGATAATAAACATTGAAGGCGACCCCGATAACCCGATTAACGAAGGGTCTCTTTGTAGCAAAGGTGCTTCCCTACGGCAGGTAGCCGGAAACCCGCAGCGTTTGACGAAAGTGCTCTATCGGGCGCCTAACGGCGCTGGCTGGGAGGAAAAGAGCTGGGACTGGGCTCTGGAACAGATTGCCAGGAGTATTAAGGAAACTCGCGATACAAACTGGACGGAAAAGGACGGAGATGGCAATCTGGTAAACCGCACTGAGGCCATAGCCTCACTTGGCAGCGTATTTCCAAATAGCGAAGAAGCCTACCTGATGAGCAAGATGTTGCGCGCGCTGGGCTTGGTCTATATAGAGAATGAAGCGCGAATATGTGTCTCGGCAGCGGTGGCGGCTGATATTGAATCAGTGGGCAGAGGCCCGATGTCTAATCACTGGATAGACTTGGGCAACAGCAACTGTGTCATGGTCATCGGAGGCAATGTTGCCGAGACCTTTCCCAATGCCTTCAAGTGGATAACGAGGGCCAGAGATAAAGGTGCCCGGCTGATTCATGTTGACCCCCGCTTTACCCGTACCTCAGCCAAAGCTGACCTCTACGCCGGCGTGAGATCAGGCACTGACATCGCTTTTGTCGGCGGCATCATCAGATATGTCATTGATGACATGGAGGCTAACGCTGACAACTACAATATGACCTATGTAAAGGAATACACCAATGCTTCATTCCTGGTGAATTCGGACTTCACCGGCCCGTCGGATACGCTCGATGGGCTGTTCTCTGGATGGGATGGCAGCAAGTATGATAAGACCACCTGGGCGTACCAGTCGGACCCGGAGCAGGCTGACCAGATAAAGAAGGACCCCACGCTCACCGACTCCAACTGTGTCTTTCAGCTTCTGAAAAAACACTTCTCCCGCTATACTGATGATAGGGTCGTCGAAGTCACCGGCACCGATAAGGCCGCCTTCCAGCAGATTTGCCGGACTTATGCTGCCACTGGGCAGATGGGCAAAGCCGGGGCCATCGTCTTTTCTTCAAGCGCGTGCCAGCGTAGCACCGGCGCACAGACAGTTCGGACCTTCGGTATATTGCAGCTTCTTTTGGGAAACATGGGGGTGGCGGGTGGTGGTCTGGACGGTATCACCGGAGCGGTGAACGGTCTTGGCTGCACTTTGCAGGGGCTGGTCAATCACTGGGGACCCGGAGGTGGAAGCGTCCGGCCTGCCT
>Ga0209427_10009983_pt1 | contig 10554 bp, 9 predicted proteins | sample DeeMarSWOR136_30_FD_187465 | JGI IMG/M metagenome (GOLD analysis project Ga0209427, IMG submission 187465) | Marine sediment microbial communities from White Oak River estuary, North Carolina - WOR-1-36_30 (SPAdes) (version 2) | ecosystem: Environmental > Aquatic > Marine > Intertidal zone >...
AGCCTTAATATCCATTGGAAGTTCGCCTCCGGCATTGTTGGGAAGGAACAGAAGCCGATTACAGCAGATCATACCTTTCATATTGCGAGTATCGGCAAAACTATCACGTCTGCGTTGATCGGCAAACTTTATGAAGAGGGTAAAATATCGTATGACGATCCAATTAAAAAATATCTCTCGGATGACATCTTAAAAGACTTACATATATATGAAGGAAAATCCTATTCTGATAAAATATTAGTGCGTCATCTCTTAAACCATACATCAGGTATCGCTGATTATTTCGAAGAACAGCCTAAAAAAGGTAAGAGTATTTTAGAATTGGCTCTGGATGAACCCGACCGCTTCTGGGCACCGGTGGAGACGATCCAGTGGGTAAAAAACAACCTCGAGGCGCACTTTCCTCCAAGCGAAGGATTCTATTATGGGGATACCGGTTATCAGTTATTGGGTTTAATCATTGAAAAAATAACTGGTAAACCTATGCATGAAAGTCTTCACGAATACATTTTTGATCCATTGAATATGAATCATTCATACCAGCTTTTCTATTCAGAACCCGTGGAAAAAAGCCCTTATCCTATTTCAGATATCTATATTGATCAAGAGGAGGTCTCTACCTATCAAAGTTTAAGCATTGATTGGGCAGGCGGAGGTGTTATTTCAAATACTGAAGATCTGCTTCTCTTTCATCAGGCTCTGGTAAACAATACCTTATAGTTTCAAAATTGTAAAAAACTGATGCATGAAATATTTACTAAGGTGAATTTCAAGTTAAACGCACGGCTTATGGGCCGCTGAAGCCGAACATAGGGTATGCGTGGAGGATCAACATGAGCAAATACCGAATTGAGTTTTCGTCCCTCGATTGGGAATCGCCGATGGAAGGAGTCCGCCAAAAATTAATCACAGATGGTGCAAAGAAACTTCGGTTGGTCGAGTATTTTCCAACAATGCAGCCGCACTGGTGTGAGAAGGGGCACTTTGGCTACATCCTGGAAGGTCGGTTTGAGATCGAGTTTGAAAGCGGCACATATGTCTATAACCAGGGCGATGGCGTTTTTATCCACAATGGTGAAGTGCATAGGCACAGGGCAAGGGTGCTATCAGATGTTGTCAGGGTGATCTTTGTGGAGGATGCCTGACCCCAGAAGGAACCGCATGGGTTGATTCATGTGTCAGTATTTTTTGTAATTCCCTAATTGCATTTAATCGTCATGTACATCTTCCTCGATCGATTTTTTTTTATTTTCCACACCTTCATTATTGCGTTCAATCTCTTCGGTTGGATATGGAAAAAAACCAGGTTCGCCAATCTCGTGGTTCTGCTTAGTACCATCTTATCCTGGTCTGTTCTAGGCATCTGGTATGGATTCGGGTACTGTCCCTTCACCGAATGGCACTGGAGGGTTCGGATGGTGCTCGGCGATACGGACCTTCCCGCTTCCTATATAAAATTTCTTGTGGACTCTTTAACCGGATTGGATGTGCGTGCGCAGCTTGTAAACACCCTCGCCATTGTTCTGCTTCTTATTTCGCTTTTAGCATCGTTATCTATGAACATACTCTCATGGATTCGAAAACACAGGTAAATAGTTGTTTTGACATTTCCTGAAACGGCATTCACATTCTCACAGTAGGAGGATTCAAGGCACATAAGAGAAGGTTATCCGATAAGAAAGAAAGTCTGGGTGATTGATGATAATTCTAGCATTTACGATCCGTACTGGAGATTTGCTCCGGCGTACTATCATGCCCCTTTACAGACGGTAAGCACGAGGTGCGGTATCGATATATAAGGATTTTCCCATCTTTCTCGAAGATGCAAAGGAGAGGCTTATCGCAGAAGGATATGTAAATGCACTAGGTGTGTGGAAGACCGAAGAGTTCATGCCCTTCGCAGTAACCCTCAAGTTCAAGAGGTCGGGTTATGGCGGCAGAGGGAAGCTTATATTTAAGACGGACAACCCCACCGGCCGTCCGGAACTTGACGATGCAGTGGAGATACCGATCTTTTTTAAATGAGGCTCAATGATTTACCGCCCTTTGTTCCCTCTGTGTATCGATATGTGATCCCTTATCTTGCGAACACTCACCAGCAAGAATTGCTGAAGCTATGGATTACTACTCTCTTCAAGCATTCGAATACTTTCGAATGATTAGAATTCAGTTGCCGCGCAATTTATCTGATAAGAAGGTTGTGCGTGATATAAAGGTTGGATAGATATGATTTGTTTTTTCACAGTAGGAGCGATGGTAAACGGATGGATATGATCGAGAACCAGTGATAGGCAAGCATTTACTTTGTATCGATTATTTAGAGCAGCTCAGTACGATTTTTCGAACAATTATTTATGGCGGGACGGTGAAACAGCTCGATTCCGATTGTTTTTCTACCATATTTACTTTATTATCATAATACTTTTGCGATTTTACAGATTATGTCGTGATCCTTAAAAATATCAATGTACTTATTATCAAGACCATCATCAGTAATAATTACATTTACTTGATTTAATGGAATAAATTGAACGAGTGAATCCCTACCGATTTTTGAGTGATCCGCAACCACAATTATTTGTTTTACACTGGGAACTATATGAGAAAAATAATCAACACTTACAAAATCATAAAAAGATACCCCTTTTTCTTCACTAATCCCCCCTACACCTATTATTAGTTTTGATATATTCAGTTTTTCAAGCATCCTTGGAATAACAGGTCCTGTTATTTGTCGATGTGTGTAATCGATGAATCCACCAAGTATCAATGCTTTGATATTTGGTTTTCCCTCCAAACAATTGATAATATCAAGTCCATTTGTAATTATTATGACATCTTTCGTCGTATCAATATTATTGACGACTTGATATGTCGTCGTTCCATGGGAAATAAAAATTATTTCACCGTCACATATATATTCTTGTGTGGCCTTTCCAATCGCCTCTTTCTCTTTACGAAACAAATTCTGTCGATTTTTATAAATAGAATATTCGACATATTTTATACTTTCATCGATGTATGATATACCTCCCATTGTTCTTTTTATTTTTCCCTGGGATTCAAGGTAGATGATATCACGCTGTATTGTTGTCTGGGAACAGTTAAGAAGTCCTTTCAGTTCTCTGATTGATACAAAATGCTGCACCTTCGCTTGATCAATTATCAACTGATATCTTTCGTATGGTAACATTTTACTCATTATTTTAAATTTGATTTAAAATACGTTAATATACCAATGATCGACCCACTCTATTTATGTATTCTATATTTTCTATAATTTATTGCGGTTTCATAAATTGCAAAAAAATTTTCGATAGGCGTATCGGGCTGGAAGTGATTAGAAGGTGAAAAAATATAACCACCTCCAGGTGCGAATGCATCGATTCTTCTCTTAGCTTCATTGATAGCTTTTTCAACCGAACCGCAAATACCTTCTTGAATATCAATACCACCATGGAAAATGAGCTCACTACCGAATTCTTTCTTTAGCTCATAAGAATCCATTCCCTTCGCGCGAGGTTGAAGAGAATTCAATATATCTATACCCATATCGATAAAGTCAGGTATCAATTCTCTAATTGAACCGCATGAATGAAAAAAAATTTTCATATTGGGAGCAATCTCTTTAATTGCATTGAATAATCGTACATGAGGTTTTTTAAAAAACTTCCGAAATAGCTCTTTTGATATAAAAGGCCTATCTTGGGTACCATAGTCCTCAGTAAATTCTACCCAATCAATATATTTTGATATTGGTGTTAAATAATAAACATAAATCTCAATTAATTTATCAGTTAATTCAGCAATCAATTTATGAGAGAAATTTTGATCAATATAAAGATCCATAAAGAACTTATCAGTGCCCCTTAAATATTGACCAAGTTCCATAAATAACCCGGAAACTGCGGTTGTTGTAGTTATTGAATAATCTGTATTTTTATACCAATTTTTAGCTTGTTCTTCAATACCCTCAATCCTGCCAGGATCCTCAGCAACCGGCCATTTATATGTATCAATATCCTGAATTGTCGCGTGTGCAAGAGGATGATAGGTTACTGCCCAATAATCACCAACTTTTTTATGACCAACGCCCCATTCATCAATTAAGTTTCCATAATCATCAAAATGAGGTTGAAAATTCCTTAGTTTACCTTTTGCAATGTGACGAAAATCCGCATCTATTTCATCACTTATTCTGTAATCCACATATGCAGTCGTTGTATGTGGTCTTACCTCATCCCCATATGATTCGTACCCCAAATAATCTACAATTTTATAGTATAATTCGGTGTGAAGTCTGCTCGCTGAGCCCCAGAGATCAATCGGCACTCGATCAGGTTCTTTATGATTTAGTGCACTTAAAACCCTCTCTCGATGATTCATAAGCAGTGTTTTCCCCATTTATCTAATTTCAATGAGTTAAAAATTAATCAGATGTATTCATCATATATAAAATCAATTCTTTTCTTGTATCTTTGCCAATTTACTAAACACTTTTCTTTCATTTAATCCTTCATAGGCATTGCAGTAAATATCATAAAGTTCATCATAGATTTTTGAATGTTCGCTGTTGGGTTCATATCTCTGATCAACAGTCACCATTTTTTTAACCCCATCCTTTATATCCTTGAACAATCCAACTCCTACACCTCCCAATATTGCTGCACCCAGTACGGCAGCATCTGTGACTCTCAATGTTTCTACCGGTTTTTTATACATATCAGCTTGTATCTGATTCCACACTTTGGATTTTGTCGCTCCTCCAATGATCCGGATCGTTTTTATTTTAATACCTGATTTAAGCATCGAAGTTATTATGTCTTTCTCCTCTAATGTGACTCCCTCAATAAAAGCTCTGGCTAGACATGCTCTATCATGGGCGAAGGTTAAACCAAGGATTGTACCTCTTGCATCTGGGTTCCAGCGAGGAGCTGTAGCACTCGCAAAATAAGGAAGAATAACAAGTCCCTTAGCACCAGCAGGAGTCCTATCTATTAATTCGTTAAGAATTTTATAAACATCCACCTTATGTCCGTTTGCAAAAGATTTTTCTAATGTTGCAATTTCATCGCGGAACCATCTAAAAACACTTGCCGCACCTGCTTGATATCCCTCTAATTGCCATTTACCGTATACTGCATGATTGGTAACCATCGACATCTCATTGGGATCTCGGAAAGGTTTATCAAGATAAGCTATAGCAATGCCGCCTGTACCTATTGAAACCGATACTGTTCCCTCAAACACTATGCCCGCGCCTACAACGGCGCTGTTTTGGTCACCTGCACCCACACATAAGGGAGTTCCTTGTAGAAAGCCGGTCAGTTCTGCAGCCTCTTTTGATATAACGCCTACTTTTGTTCCAGAAGGTATTGGTTTCGGTAAAATATTTTTATCGATTTCAAATAATTCTAAAAGCTCATTGCTCCATTGAAATTTATTTGTATCCCAAACTCCATAAAACACCGCATCAGGGACATCTACATAATAGTCCTCAGCTCCAAGAGCTTTTAACGCGTAATCGTGATTTTGTATTACTTTGTATACATTTTGCCAAATGTGAGGTTCTTTTTTTCGAACCCAATATATCTTCGTTAGTATCCAGGTTGTATTCATCGGTAATCCTGTTGCTTGGTAGAAGTCACGGGCTGATATTTTCTTTTTTATCTCCTCTACCTCAATGGATGTTCTATTATCTTGCCAAGAGATCATTGGTCTTAAGGGATTCCCAGATTTATCGATAAAAATGGTGCAACACCTTTGTGCCGATAAACCAATTGAAGCAATATTCCCAGGACTAACACCTGAAGTGGTGACCGCTTCTTTTGCCGATTCCATTGCCATAATTGTAGTAAATGAGACATCCTGTTCAACCCAATTTGGTTTTGGATATTGGCACGAATACTCTCTATAACCGGTGCCCACTACATTTCCTTTGATATCATATATTGCAGTCTTAGCACCTGTTGTACCAATATCGATACCTACGACATATTCCTTTGCCATTATTAACCCCCTGTTTTATTATCACTCAGAAAAAAGTATTTTTTCATTATTTAGTTATTGAAAAAGTAACGGAGTAAGACTCTTTTCAAACTGAAAATACCACTTTTTACCAAGAACCTCTTTTGGATGATCAGTGTCATCCAGTGAACTAGAAAACTCGCCGTCCACTTTTCTCTGCTTTTTTGTATACAAAACAGTGTGATGAGGTACCCCATTCTGGACGTACCATTCTTCCCATGGAAGATTATGGTGTTCTTCAAGGGGAGGAACAGCATGAATCAATATTCCCCCTGCTAATCCTTCTGCTGAATGCGGCATTACAATCCAATTATATTTCTCATAAGGATTTTCTTTTTTGAACTCTGCTGCTTTGAGAAAAGTATCTTCAAAATCTAAAGTCATCTTATTGGATGCTACATCAACACCGGCTTCTAGTAATTTCTTCTTAAAATTTTCGAATATTTTTCCCATAATTTATCTCTCCAACTATTTTTTATTTTCTTTTAGTCAGTTTGAGTTGGTCAAACTCAACTGCTATTACCAAAACAATACCCCTTACCACCATTTGCCAGAATGAACTTATATCAAGTAATATCAAGCCATTGCTAAGCACTCCAAGTATCAATACCCCAACAAGCGTTCCTTGAACTGTTCCAATTCCTCCAGCTAAACTTGTACCTCCCAAAATCACTGCGGCAATAATATCTAAAGCGTAACCGGATGCTCCATAAGGAAGTCCAGCTCCAACTATGGACGCAAATAGAATGCCGCTTAATGATCCAAGCCCACCAGCTATGGTGTAGATCATAATACGATATTTATCGACATCAATCCCTGCCAGTCTTGTGGCTATGGGATTTCCACCAACAGCATATACATTTCTTCCAAATGGAGTGTGATTTAGGACAAAATAAAAAAGAAAATATATAAAAATGAGGACAATTACAGCAAAAGGGATGCTTCCGAAAAGATAACCTCTCCCAATAAAACCAAAATCCGATCTTGATATAGCTATGGTTTTTGCATTGGTAAGAAGAAGGCCAACACCTCTAACAATGGACATCATTGCTAATGTTGTAATTACCGCATTTATTTTACGCTTGGCAATAAGAACACCATTTATATAACCGACGAAGGGTCCCAGTAATAACCCTGCAAAAATCGAAACAATGAGAGGGAACCCTTGTTTATTGAGTAAACCAATAAATACGCTGGTACAAGCTATAACTGACTCAACTGATAGATCCAATCCACCTGATACAATCACCAGCGTCTGTCCAACACCACCAACACCGATGATAGCTACGGAAAGAAGGATTGAAAAAATATTCCTAACAGTTAAAAAATACGGTGTAATTATACTCAATACTGCGACAATGAGAGCCAGTATTAAAAAAAGTCCAATACCACTTATATCAATTCTTTTTTTTAAAATCCTTTTCTTTTTCAAAGCCTGCATTAATAATTCTACACCCTAATGGTAATTTTATTTACATAGCGCTTTGCAACAATTCCTCTTTCGTAGCTGATTTGCTTTTTAATTTTTTTACCATCTTGCCTTTCTTTATAACAAGAATATTATCTGTAATTGAAAGTATCTCCATTAAATCATCTGATAGAAGGATTATTCCTTTACCTCGCGCACATAAATTTTCAAGAATTTTATAAATTTCAGTTTTTGCTCCAACATCAACGCCAACAGTAGGCCCATCTAAGAGAAGTATATCAGCATCAGATTCAAGTAACCGTGCAATAACAACTTTTTGCTGGTTTCCTCCACTGAGAGACTCTACTTTTTGGTTAAGATCATGAGCCTTTATCATTAATTCCTCAACCCACCGAGATGCTTTTTTTTTCTTCTTTTTCTTTTGTATAATCCCATATTTGCAGTAACTATGCTGGTTTCCAAGTGTAATATTCTCCTCAACTGATAAACTTAAAATCATCCCTTCTTTTTTTCGATCTCCAGGCACCAATCCGATACCTTCGCTATGTGCTACTGTTGGTGAATTGATACTCTTAACATTACCCATAATAATAATTTTACCTGAATCCGGATGAGCATCGCCTACGATGCTCCTTAATAATTGGGTATGTCCTGAACCAATTAAACCAAATATTCCCAATATTTCTCCTCTACGTAAAGAAAATGAGATATCCTCATAAATTCCCTTTTTTGTTAATGATTCAACCCTCAATAATTCATCTTTTATGTCTATTTCATTTTTTGGATATGCCTCATCTATTTGTCGACCAACCATATATTTTATAATTTGAGACCGATTTTCTTCTACTGCTAATAATTCACCAACATTTTTTCCATTCCTCAAAACAGTAACTCTATCTGCTACTTGAAATATTTCGTCAAGATGATGCGATATATAAATAATTGATATACCCTGCCTTTTTAGAGAGGAAATCAGTTTAAATAGCATATTAACTTCTTTTTGTGGCAATGCAGCGGTAGGTTCATCCATTACCAATATTTTAATATCTCTGGTAATTGCTTTTGCAATTTCTACTAACTTACATTGGCCGACGTTTAAATTCCTGACAGGAGTTTCGGGATCTATACGTACACCTAAACGTTGTAAGACAGCCTGAGTTTCCTTAACGAGTTTTTTCTTATTGTATATAAAACCATTCTTTTTAGGTAATCGCCCTAGAAAAATATTTTCAGCAACACTTAAGTCAAGCGGAAGATTTATTTCTTGATAAATTGCTGCTATTCCTAAACTCAATGCATCATGTGGATCTCTAATTGTTACAGGATCACTCCAAACTCTTATTTCTCCACTATCCTTCGTATAATAACCGGTTAATATTTTAATGAGCGTTGACTTTCCTGCTCCATTTTCTCCAACTAGAGCATGGACTTCGTTTTTCTTTAAAAAAAAATCAACTCTGTCTAAAGCCACTGTTCCTGGGAATGTCTTTGTTATGTTGATTAACTCGATTACACAATCTTCTTTTTTACTTACCATTGCATTCACAGTTTTCAAATTTAATTTCTGAAGTAATTAAAATTATTTATTTTTTAAATGAGCCCGGATTTAAACCGGGCTCCTCTGAATTCTATGTTTCATTCTTTTATTTAAACAGGAAATATTAAAATTTTGGATAATAGTCGTCAATATTTAATCCATCGATAACTGTATGTGGAACAAAATATTCTTTAGGTATTGGATTACCCTCTAGAATATCCAATCCCATCGAGATTGTGTAAAAACCATATTTTTCAGGGAAGTATGCAACTGAACCTTTATAAGCACTCTTGGGATTACGAATCTCATCATAAATCGATGGATCAGCGCCTTGGCTCACAATAATTGCATCTAGCTCTCGATTTGCTTCCTTTAATGCCTGCAGTCCACCTGCTCCTACTCCGTCATGAAGTGCCCCCATTAATATGTGATGCTCGTCTGGATGTCCTGAGAGCCATGTTCTGGCTTTTTCCATAGCATCTTCGTATTGATTGTCCGTATCTAGTCTAAAAACTTCGCTGAGTTTTGGATAATTCTCTTTTACACCATCTATATATCCTTGCATTCTTCTTTCGTTTATTTCGCCATTGGTTGTAGATTCAATTAATACCAATACTACATTCGCACCCTTCCAGTTCTTGTCTGCATATTTACCGAGCCATTCACCGGCCTGATGTCCTGCTACATAATTGTTGCCGCCGAAAAATGGTGCCCCCGGAACAGGTATATCAATTGCAACAACCGGTATGCCATTTTCTTTCATCATATCACCTATCACTGCATTCGTCTCAGCATGTCCCTGGTATTCGATAAAGAAGTCTACTTGTTTAGTTATCATTGCCCTGGCATTATCTACTGCTTTTGCGGCATCAGCTTCATTATCAACTATGAAAATTTCAATACCCGCTTCTTCAGCATACTTTCTCATTCCCTCTTCGACTATTGTGCAGAAAGGAGCTGCACGCATATAATTGGCAAAGCCAAATCTGTGTATTTTTGTAGCTTGGTCAATTCGTGGTTTATAATTCTCAGTTGTCACTTTTCCCATTCCAGGAATCCATTCTTTTTCCTCTACTACTTCTTTTTTTCCTTCAGCAAATAATAACCCTACAGACAGAAATAGAAACACCACCATAACTAATGAAATTAACTGTTTTTTCTTCATTGTCTACCTCCTCAAGAATTAAGATTGTTTATAGCAAAAGAAAAATTGTCCATATTTTACCATTAATAATATTTGTGTCAAATATTTTTATGCATATTGTTGAATATTTTTGGTAATTTATAAATTTATTTGTTCATATTTATCTTATGGAAATTATGATTTTTCTTATTAATTAACTTTTATTATATTTATAATGATCAGGAGTAAGTTTAACCGGTTTAAACCCTCTTGTTGAGAGCAATTTGCAAAGACTTCCCAACCCGCATCCCACATCAAGTACTGGCACCTGTTTATCCACAATTTGCGTGCTTACGAGCTTCACATATTCAATCCCTCCTTTTTCAATAGCAGACAAGCGTATTTCTTATGGAGTACTATCAGAATTAGAAAAATATG
>Ga0209427_10009985_pt1 | contig 10553 bp, 8 predicted proteins | sample DeeMarSWOR136_30_FD_187465 | JGI IMG/M metagenome (GOLD analysis project Ga0209427, IMG submission 187465) | Marine sediment microbial communities from White Oak River estuary, North Carolina - WOR-1-36_30 (SPAdes) (version 2) | ecosystem: Environmental > Aquatic > Marine > Intertidal zone >...
TCGAATCTTCTCGTAATCATCAATGATATTTTTCGGCGGGATTGGTGGACCGTAGCCCTTGCCTTTACCTCGTGACTGTGCGTTGTCCGGCTCGTCACCATGCATCCAGCCGATAATAATCCCGTCATCAATGTGTTTGCGGCCAACCTCGTTCTGGTGGCAGATGACCTTCATTCCGGCCTTTTTCAATTCCACAAGCTGTTGTTCGGTCGGCCCTTTCCAGAGCCCTACGTACGTGTTGAAACCGGCGGCTCTGTACCGCCCGGCCTTGGCTGGGTTCTGCAGCCAGACGGCGATAGGAAAAAAACCGGCATCGGACGAAGGGCCGTTCTTCCATTGCACATACGGGCTTGCCACGTTAGAAGCTCCGACTGAAGCTTCAACATTTCCCGAATCCGACTTGCTTCTAACAAGGCTTGCGCCAGCAGGCTTACCTAAAACGCTGAGAGCGTGCACAATAAGTATCAAACACACCGCAGGAATAATAATTCGTTGCATGAAAGTATCTCCTCCAAGAACCTTTGAAAACAGAGCTATAAAAACTATGAACTACACACTATAAAATTACTAAGAGGCCTGGTGGCGTTCGGCCAGGCCTTTATACTCTTTTAAGAATTTCAGCCAATTCGTCCAGGCATTTCTGTAAATGTCACCGCATACCAAAAAGCCATCATTATGACTTCCGAATATCTCGACAAACTCTTTCGGCTCATTCGCCGCTTCATACAGCTCAAGACCGAACTCGAACGGCACAACTTCATCATTCCTGCTGTGAATTATCATCACCGGACAGAGAACATCCTTGATATAGTCGATTGTCTTGTAGCTGAATCCCGCAAACCACCGCACGGGCATATAAGGGTAAAATTTCCTGCCAATGTCAACGTATGATGTAAAAGCGCTCTCAATAATCAAAGACCTCACCTCGACCTTACCCGCCAACTGTGCGGCGATACTTCCGCCCAGAGACCTGCCAAAGATAATAATATCAGCGGGCGACATCTTTTTTTCTTCGGTCAGCCATTTGTATGCAGCCATAACATCCAGATACGTTCCCTCTTCGCTGGGCTTGCCCTGGCTGTTGCCGTAGCCGCGATAGTCAAAAATAAAGCAATTCAATCCCAGTTTATAAAAGATATTTATACTATCCAAACGGTGGAACATATTTCCGCCGTTACCGTGGCAGAACAGAACCGTAAACTCCGCATTCTGTGTAGGGATATACCAGCCGCTCAACAATAGGCCGTCGCCACTCTTGAAAACTACATTTTCAAAATCCATATCCAATTCGTCCGGTGTAAAGGGAACTTCCCGTACAGGATTGTACAAAAAGGTCGGCTGCATAATGTAAAGTATCACGCCCACACTCCAGTAAGCGATAAACAACACTACAGCCAGAGATATCAGCGTCGAACCCATAGCGATAAACGATATAATAGTCCAATAATCAATAGCCAATAATCAAACGTACGTCTTTGCCATATTTTAATTTGCTCGATAGAATAAGACAAGCTACAATTTTAGTATGCTCAAAAGAAGAAAAACAAGAACCATCAGGGTCGGGCAGGTCAGGATCGGCTCTTCGGCTCCAATTGTCATCCAGTCGATGACGAAGGTACCGACCGTCGATATCGCCCGCTGTGTAAAACAGATAAATCAGCTTGTGCGGGCCGGCTGCCGGTTAGTGAGAATCGCTGTGCCCAGACGTGCCGATACTGCTGCTTTTGCAAAAATCGTCCAAAAAGTAAATGTCCCGTTAATCGCCGACGTTCACTTCAGCGGCGCCCGAGCAATTGAAGCGATAGAAGCCGGGGCTGCTAAAGTTCGGCTCAATCCCGGCAACATAAAAAATCGAGAAATTATCCATCGAATAATAGACGCAGCCAAAATGCACAGGACCGCTATCCGCATAGGCGTCAACGAAGCAAGCATCAGAGACCTCACAAAACAAGATGTGCCTATCGAGAAACGCACCGCTTTGATGCTAAAAGAAATGAAAAGATATGTTCGGCTCTTTGAAAATCGCAACTTCACCCGGCTGGTCCTCAGCGCAAAAAGCAGGGACTGCCTGCGAACCATCGAAATCAACCGTCGCATCGCCGGGACGTTCGACTACCCAATCCACCTTGGCCTGACCCACGCAGGGCTGCCCGAAGACGCCCAGATACCTTCAGCTATCGGCCTTGGCACACTGCTGGCAGAAGGTATTGGGGACACTATCAGAGTAAGCGCCGCCGGCAGCCCGGTCGTAGAAACCAAAATTGCAAAGCAGATTTTAATCGCCCTCGGCCTTTACGAACGCTCGACACCGGAGCTAATAGTTTGCCCGACGTGCGCCCGGGCCGAAATTGATGTAATCAAGCTGGCCCGACGAGTTGAAAAAGCCATACGCGCTATTGATAAACCGGTGCGTATTGCCGTGATGGGCTGTGTTGTCAACGGCCCCGGCGAAGCCGCCGACTCCGACCTGGCCGTCTGTGCCGCAAAGAACAAAGCATACATCTACCGCAAAGGCCGAAAAATCTCAGTCGTACGAGAAAGCGAAATCATTCCTACGATGCTAAAGGAGTTACAGAATTTATAGTATGCTTACACGATTTTGTATCGTTGTTATCTTCAGCATCGCCTTTGCGTATATTGAATCCGCTGTGGTCGTGTACCTGCGAGAAATCTTCCATCCTGAGGGTTTTACCTTTCCCTTAACCAACTTTGGTACGACGCCGCTCTGGAGGCGGCTTCTATTAACCGAAATCGGCAGAGAGGCTGCGACGATAGTCTTAATGCTCACCGGCGCCTGGCTGTTCGGCAAAAACCTTCAGCAGCGATTCGCTTTTTTCTTAACTATCTTTGCAGTCTGGGACATCTTCTACTACGTCTGGCTCAAAGTCCTTATCAACTGGCCCAGCACCATTATGGATTGGGATATACTATTTTTAATACCAATCACCTGGGCCGGTCCTGTATTAGCTCCGGTCCTTGTCTCAGTTACACTGCTCTTATTTGCAGTGATAATACTCTACCGCTCGTCTACCGGTAGCCCACTCGAAGTAGACCCCATAAACTGGGTGATTTTCATCCTTGCCGCTCTTGTTGTCGTTGTCTCTTTTTGCATTGCCGGCCGAAACATCAGAAAACAAGATTTTAAATCCCATTTCCACTGGCCGCTATTCGCCCTGGGCTATACATCCGCAGTCGCACTCTTCTTGAAATGTCTCCTGCAATCCAAATAAAGAGCACACGTATATTGCGTACTCGTGATATGTGCAATTTTTGCGCTTTAAGTTTTTATTATTCTCTGATGTATTCGCTCCGGTCGGTTACGATGTTCACCTTCTGCTATTGTCCGTCTCCTGTGCAAAACCTTCGAACTTGCCGAAAATCATCTTTCCGGCCGAGGTCTGAAGCGAACTGGTTACGCTAATGATTAATTCTCGTCCAATTTTATTGCGGGCACCTTCAACAACAACCATTGTACCGTCGGCCAGATATCCGATACCCTGTTCTGCCTCTTCACCGGGCTTGACGATTTTAACCTTCATAGTCTCACCCGGCAAAGCAACTGCTTTTAGCGAATTGGCCAAATCATTTATATTCACTACATCGACCTCACGCACTTGTGCAACCTTACTGAGGTTATAGTCCGTCGTTGCCAGTCGCCCGTTTCGGCTCTTGGTAAACACCATCAATTTCTGGTCAACACCTTTGACATCCTCGGCCTCCGGGTCGACAGATTCATCAATCTCCATGTCAATAATAGAATCAGACTGCATCCTGTTAAGTATATCAAGTCCCCTTCTGCCGCGGCTGCGCTTGAGCTTGTCAGCCGAATCTGCTATCAATTGCAGCTCATTGAGAACAAAACGCGGAACAATCAGCGGAGCGTCAAACAATTTACTCTGACACAAATCCGCTATACGTCCGTCAATGATTACCGACGTATCCAAAACCAACGGCCGGGCACCCTTGGTCTGTTTTGCAAATTCAACGTAAGGAATCACAAAACGCACATCGTCCTTCGTCCGCATCACAATACTGATGATAAGAAAACATATACATATGCCCAGCATCCATTTGATTGCAAAAACCGCCTCTGTTGTTAAGTCAATACTGTACGAACCAGCTATCATATCCACCGCAGGCGCCAGCACCCCACTGATAATCAGCCCGACCAACAAGGCGAAAAAAACGCCCGCCAGAGCGCTGAGTTTTTTCTTCGGCGTAAAAACCTCCAGCAGAAAGAAAAACAACATCATCCCCAAGCCGCTGATCACTACCGACCACCAACTGGTTGAATTCACATCCTTCGCAAGCTCCTCTGAACTTGCATTAATAAAAAGAACTCCTACCAAGACGAGCAAAAAAACAGCTCTGAAAACCCAAAGTAACATAGTTATAAACCTCCATATATAATACCGTTTTGTTATGAGTTCCCATTTTGCGGTCTTATTGCAAAACAGTACTCTTTACTTATCGCCAAAATTGTACACTGTATCTAATCTATTATCAATAATTACGTTAGATTGATGGCCGACTTGTACAAACATCGGCTTTTTCATATCAAAAATGCTCTTTCCTATCGTCCGTTTTTAGTGCGGGAGAACCAACTCCATTAGCAATGCTTTCACCCGGTGTTTTTATTCAACCCCCTGGCTCTTTGCCCCCGTCAGAAGTTTTCGCTTTTCATGGGATTTCTAACGGGATTCGGGTGAATTATCGTTATCCGGCTCGGTTTTTTCCTCTGCACTACTTTCGCCGCCGGTCTGACTCTCGGCATCCGCACTTTCTTGGGTCCGCTCGGCTTCGGTTGGTTCGGACTCCGCCGGCACTTTCGCCTTTTCAACACGCTTATCAGGAGCGTTCGTAACCGCATCGCTGGCTTCGACGTTAGCCGCTTCACTGGCTTCGGCCTTAACTTCTTCACCAGACTGGTAATCCATCTCTGACGCATCAGTTAGGCGTGAGCCCAAGCCCAATTTGTGCGGGACGGCTGCCTGCTCTTCAGCAGCCCACTGAACCCTTCGCAAACTCAATCCAATTTTACGGGACTCAGTATCTACCTTTAGAATCTTAACTTCAACTTCATCACCCGTCTTAACAACATCCTGAGGCTTGTCAATCTTATGGTCGGCAAGCTCGGAAATGTGCAACAGCCCCTCCAAATCCGGTTCAAGCTCAACAAATGCACCAAAATTAGTAAGCTTTGTCACCTTGCCTTTTATAATGTGTCCCGGAATATACTTCTCCGGGATCGCACGAATCCAGGGGTCTTCTGTCATCTGCTTTATGCCCAGGCTAATTCTTCGTTTTTCTTCATTAACGTTCAGAACAATGCATTTCACTTCATTGCCCTTTTGCAGGGCCTCGCCTGGATGGCCGTATTTCCTTGTCCAGCTTAAATCCGAAATGTGTATCATACCATCAATACCCTCCTCTATCTCCACAAACGCACCAAAATTGGTTACACTGCGCACCCTGGCGGTAACAATCGTTCCGGAAGGATACTTCTGAGAAGCTATCGTCCAGGGATTTATTTCGGTCTGCTTCAGCCCCAGCGAAATTTCCTGCTTTTCCTTGTTAACATTCAACACAACGACTTCGATTTCGTCGCCGAGATTGAGCATCTCGCCCGGATGTGCCAGACGCCTTGTCCAGCTCATCTCGCTAATATGCACGAGCCCTTCAATACCATCTTCAAGCCGAATAAAGACGCCATAGTTCATAACATTTACAACCTTGCCCTTTACCCTCGCCCCGACTGGATAACGCTGCTCAACATCTTCCCAGGGACTGCTTGTCTTCTGCTTCAGGCCCAATGAAATCTTTTCATTGTCTTTATCAACACCTATAACAACACACTCGATCTCCTGGTCAAGCTCAACGATTTCTGAGGGGTGCGAGATTCTGCCCCAGCTCAAATCAGAAATATGCAGCAGGCCATCGAGACCACCCAAATCCACGAACACGCCGAAGTCGGCTATGTTTTTCACAACTCCTTTTCGCAATTGACCAACCTCGATTTCCGACAGAACCCTTTCCTTACTGCTGCGGCGTTCCTCTTCGACAAGTTTACGCCTCGATACGACGATGTTCCGGCGTTCAACATCAATCTTGAGAATTTTGCATCTGACTTCCTTACTGATGAATCTACTGATATCGCCCGGTTTTCTGATATCAACCTGCGAGGCCGGCAAAAAGACAGGTACTCCAATATCAACGAGCAAGCCGCCCTTGATGCGCCTTACGACCTTGCCGCTAATAACATCTCCCTCCTTTTTCGTATTGATAATCATTTCCCAGCCTCTGATGCGGTCGGCCTTATGCTTGCTCAACAGGATAAGCCCGCCTTCAGAGTCGGTATCTTCAAGAAGAACTTCAATCTCTTTGCCCGGCGATATCTCCTCGGCGTCCTCAAATTCGGCGGCATCGACAACACCTTCGCTTTTCAGGCCCACCTCGATAATAACATCATTGCCTATTTGCGATACGATTGTTCCTTTAAGAATAGTCCCCGGCAAACGTGAATCCACCTTTGTCCGCAGAACCTCCTCCAGAAATTCATTTTCTCTCTCTCCGAACATTTCGCCGACCTGCTGGTCGAGCTCTTCTTGTGACAAACCTAATTTTTGGACAATATTTCTATCTACCATAAACCCAAATTCCTTTGTGGAGTCTGTTTTTCCGACCTGTTGGCGCCCCACATCTACGCCAGGAGGCTCTTGTGCAACGAGCACAAATGTAAATTTTTTGGTTAATCATTTATAAAAACGCATTCGCCCACGCAGCCCAGCACTCACTTTGCCGTTCATTCAGCCAATCCTCAAAGTGAGTGCTGGGCAAATTAGACTTTGAAATTTCGCAAAAGTCTTATCACCAAAAATAAAGCAAATTACTTATCCTCTTCCATAACTTCAAACCCGATTAAAGTAGCCAAATCTTCAATCTTTTCTCTAAGATCACCCAAAGTTCCTGCCCTGTGGATTCCATACTCATCGGGAGAAAAATATTTCTGTATCTTCTTCGCATCATCAACTTTCACAACCAGCTTGGTTCTGCACATTATACTATCAAAGTCTTTATAGAGAGAATGACCATCAGCGGTTTTGCCTGTATGAAGCCCTATTTTCTTATTAAGCACATAGACTTTCCATATTGTAACAGGCTCACCCGCAGGATAGTTTACTTGCGCACCAGTACCCGAACCAGGCTTTAGAGTACCTCTTACAGGACTCTGTGCATGACTCCATATAATATAAGGAATCCTTCTATCGTCTCCATAAGGATTAAGTGGAGCTCCACAATGTGTAAGAAGAGTGATATTGTTAAAAGTATCTATCATTAGGTCGCCGAGCATACTTGGTCTACCAGTAAGATAGTACCCCAGGAGATGGGTAACCATTATGTTTTCGTACTCTTGACAAATAGCCTGTATGCCTCTTTTCTGAAACTCCATAAGACCTAAACCCGGCCAGAAGATATCTTCCACCTTTCCGCTTCCGGTGAGTGTCCGCATCTGAGTTGATACTGCATTGCAGTTATACTTCTTTCTTAATGCCTCAAAGGCCAGATATGACTTAGCTGTTTTTATTACCTCTGATTCGACAGTATCTTTCATACCTTGAGCTTCATCAATCCACATTTTTGCAATCTCTTCTGCTTGTCCTTCTTCAACTTTCTTAACAGCTTCATAAAATTCCTTGGGCTCTACTCTTACCAGTTCCACCCCTAATGAGTCTTTTAATGCACGAGTATAGGTCTGATTATAATTTTCTGGAAAGCGTTTATTTCTATCCCCCTGGTAATCTACTTGAGCAAGATACTCATGAGGTGTCACAACCAATATTTTAGACTCTTTCAACTTTTTTATAGCTTGAATTAACTTAATTTTATCTACTAAGTCCCCAAACATAGCTGAAGAAACAGACGGGGAACAAACATTTCTTCTGTCCAACTGAGCGGTTAAGATTCTCCCTCCCTTGTACTCAGGGCCTCCCACCAGTATACTCTCCTGCTCTTTTCCAGTATTGTAAAGTTTGTAGGGAATATTCATCCATTCAAACAGGTTATATACAACTATTGTGGGCAAGCCGGTGAATGCTAATTTATATTCTCTTGAAACGCCGATGATGAGTACTCCATCCAAGCCTTCTTTGGAATCCTCCAATTCATTAAGGACTGAACCAATGCTTGTACCTCGTTTTGTTAAGTCCCTCGCGATGAAATCTACCCCACTGCACTTGCTTTGAAGTTTGTCCAAAACTTCTTCATTCGTTATAAGGCCTTCGGGTGTTCCTCCAGCAGGGCAACTACAACCCTGGTTAGCAAATACAGTATATATTTTTGTATTTCCCCCCACCTTGCCTTCAAGTAAACCGCCGCTTGCCAGCACCAGCACGCACACAATGACCCACACGGCAAATTTCTTCATACTCATTTTCTTTATCCTTTCCTCTAAAGCTTTAACTCACCCACCGCCGGTATCAAAGGCTTCCAAATTCTCTACAAAATCGTCAATTATCCACTCAGGCGTCGAGGCTCCTGCCGTAACGCCTGCTACATTCTTGCCGAAAAGTGTATTTTTATCAAGTTCCTTCCAATTTTGCAAATGAAACGTTTCGCTGTTATATTTTTTGCAAAGCTCGGCGAGCTTGCGCGTGTTGGCACTTTCCAGACTGCCGAGCACGAACATTATATCCACCTTCTTGCACAATTGTACAGCCGATTTCTGCCTTTTTATCGCCTCCTGGCACAAAGTATTAATTACCTTCAATTCATTAAAGCTGCCCCTTGCTATAGCACCAAGCATCCTGCCAAAGTACTCCGGGCTCTGGGTAGTCTGACAAACAATGCCCAACCTGGCATTTTCTGGCAGCTTGCGCAAATCAGACTCGTCGGCAATGACAATAGCATCCCTGGCGCAGCCGACAACCGCCCGGACTTCAGGATGGTTCTGGTCGCCAATAATTACCACTTTATAACCATCTCTGGCAAGCTCCTCGGCTATGTGCTGCACCCTCTTAACCAATACACAAGTGGCATCAACAATAGTAACGCCTTTCTCTTTGAGCCTGGCTATCTGTTCAGGTGCGGCACCGTGAGAACGAATAAGAACCGTCCCCGACCGGATTTCTTCCACTTTATTTACGGTTTTCAGCCCGCTTTCTGCCAGCCGCTCCACCATATCCTTGTTGTGAATGATGGGGCCGAGACTATAAACAGGGCCCCCAAACGCACCTTTTCGCGTTTGGGAACCCACATCATTTTCCCGCCCCTCTTTAAAGGCAAGTATTTTTTCTGCAATACTGATAGCGTTTCTAACGCCGGGACAAAATCCGCACTTTTCCGCAACTATAACCTTCATAAAATCAGATACAAATAGACCACGTTATCAGGATACCAGATTATCAGGCAGCCTGACGGCATTCTCTCATTTCTCTGGCGACAGCACTTCAATATCCTTGAACATCACGTACATATCCTGTCCGCCGTGCAGTTGAAGTGCCAGATGACCTTCCAGACGGCCTTTATCCTTTTTCAATTCCGCTGACTTCCGGCCATTGACATGCACCACGATGCGCCGCCTGTGGGCAGAGACCGTCATCTCGTTCCACTCTTGCGGCTTAAACCACCTGGCCACGTCCTCGGCGCTGGGCTGGACCACCCAGGCCCTGCCGCCGGTTTCATAGAGTCCGCCGACATCCTTGCTCGCATCAATCTCGGCCTGGAAGCCGTGAACTCCCACTCCGCCTCCCACTTCATCACAGCGGAAATAGAAACCGCTGTTGCCCTTCAGCGCCTTGAACTTCAGTCGGATGGTGAAATCACCAAAGCTCTTGTCGCTTATCAGCAGGCCATGGCGGCTTTCGCTGCTGGAACTGGTGCCAACAATAATGCCATCGCTCACCTCCCACCTGCCTCCGGGAAGGGTATGCCATCCTTTAAGCGTCTTTCCGTCGAAGAGCGGCTTCCATATATGGCGGCCCAGGTCTTTGATACGGATATTACGCCAGCGCACCTCCAAAGGCTTATCACTCCTGACACTATGCACCTGTAGGCCGATAAAGCCAACCTGATCGACCGGGTCCCTCAAATCGGTGCACGGCACTCCGTTTACCCAGGTCTTAATCGAATCGCCCTTGCATTCGATGCGGAACTTGTTCCATTGATTGTCTTTAAAAGCCTTGCTTGCCTTGGCATCTCCGCTCGCATTGTACAGCCACATACTTTTTCGCGCCTCGTCCCATATGCCGCCGCTGCTGCCTGTGCTCTCGCTGGAAATCTCGACCTGATAGCCGTAAACGTCTCCTGCCTTGTGGACGACCTTCATTTTCTGGTCACGCCTCCACACTTCCAGCGTCGTGTCTTTTTTGTTGGACGTAGCCTGAGTGATACTGCTCGTATGGCACTGGAATTAGGCTATCTCAGTGCCCCTGATGGGGTACTGGCTCGACTTGATGAACTTCGGGGCATGCCCCATAATAAAATTGCCTTTATTACCACCGGAAGCCAGGGGGAACCTACCTCAGCCCTGGTCCGTATGGCTAACCGAGACCACC
>Ga0209427_10009986_pt1 | contig 10552 bp, 10 predicted proteins | sample DeeMarSWOR136_30_FD_187465 | JGI IMG/M metagenome (GOLD analysis project Ga0209427, IMG submission 187465) | Marine sediment microbial communities from White Oak River estuary, North Carolina - WOR-1-36_30 (SPAdes) (version 2) | ecosystem: Environmental > Aquatic > Marine > Intertidal zone >...
GTATTATTTCACAATAATTGATGCACCAGGACATAAAGACTTTATCAAGAACATGATTACAGGGGCATCACAAGCAGATGCAGGAGTCCTTGTTGTTGCTGCTAATGACGGTGTCATGGCACAGACAAAAGAGCACGTGTTCCTTTCAAGGACACTTGGTGTCAACCAGCTTATTATAGCAATCAACAAGATGGACATGGTTAAATATGATGAAAAACGCTTTAATGAAGTTAAGGCAGATGTTGAAGCACTGTTGAAGACAGTCGGCTACGATGTTTCAAAGGTCAAGTTTGTCCCGATAGCTTCATTCCCAGGAGACAATGTTTTCAAGAAAACAGAAAACATGCCTTGGTACAAAGAGGGGACACTATTAGAGACAATAGATGCACTCGAGCCTCCTGAAAAACCAACTGAACTGCCTTTAAGGCTGCCTATACAAGATGTTTATAATATTACAGGAATTGGAGTAGTTCCTGTCGGTCGTGTTGAGACAGGAGTTATGAAAATCGGCGATAAGGTTGTAGCAGTGCCTGGCAGAGAAGGAAAAGGAGTTCATGGCGAAGTCAAGTCAATAGAGATGCACCATGAACAGATGCAGAAGGCAGAGCCAGGAGATAACATCGGCTTTAATGTCCGCGGGTTTGGAAAGAAGGACATTGCACGCGGCGATGTTCTTGGGCATGAGGACAGTATTCCTACAATTGCCTCAGAGTTTACAGCACAGATGGTTGTGCTGAACCACCCAACTGTTATCACAGTCGGCTACACACCTGTGTTCCATATTCACACAGCACAGATTGCATGCCAAGTCACAGCAATTGAAAAGAAATTAAACCCGGCAACCGGAGAGGTTCTTGAAGAAAACCCAGATTTCATCAAGAACGGGGATGCTGCAATTGTCAAGGTCAAGCCAGTACAGCCTTTGGTAATTGAAAAGCAGAAAGAAATCCCGCAGATGTCAAGATTCGCTATCCGCGACTCTGGACAGACAGTTGCTGCCGGAATGTGCGTTGACTTAGTCAAGAAAGAAATTTAATTTTTTTATTTACCATTTTTTCCATGGTGAACTGGGGCTTGCCATGTTGTAAACCACGCATTGAGAGAGATGTAATATGCCGCAAAAAGCAAGAATCAAAATAGCAAGTACTGACATAGACAAGATAAACCAAGTATGCGAATATATTAGTGATATAGCTGAAAAGACTGGAGTAGATATGCGTGGACCAATACCTCTTCCTACAAAGAAATTAAAACTAACTACTCGCAAATCCCCTTGCGGGGACGGCACTGCAACATGGGAAAGCTATGAGATGAGAATCCACAAAAGGTTGATTGATTTAGGAATTGATGAAAGAGCTTTGAGATTAGTTATGCGTGTCCCAATCCCAGAAGGACTTAACATTGAGATTGAGATGATTGAGTAATTATTCTTTTTTATCCTTAGATTGTTTGTCTATTTTTCTTTGCATTCTTTTGATAAGCTTCTCTGTTTCTTCCTGGACAAGCCATTCCATTGCCCTTTTTATGATCTCTTCTGCTCCAGGCGAATTTGCAACCATCCTTGAGATTTCATCATAATCCTTGAGGTGGCGCTGATAAATCTCACTGCACTTATAACAGCCTTCAAGATGTTCATCAATTATTTTTTTAAAATCATCTGGCAATTCATTATCATAATACAAACATAATATCTGGCCGCTTGTTTCTGAAAGATCACCCTCTTCATCTTCCTTCCCAATAACAGCGCAGAGTCCTTTTTGCCTGAACTCAACTTTCAAGCTTGCGTAATATAATTCAATCTCTGGAGAGCGCGCTTCATCAACCATATATCTATCATAAGAAATACAGATTATTAAATTTTACTAACCAAACATTTATAAACCAAAATTAACTTAATTCTTTTATGCCGAGGTGGCACAACCTGGTACTCAATTATTTATAATTGGGCAGGAAACTGCGCAGGACTGGAAATCCTGTTTCCTTCGGGATATGAGGGTTCAAATTGTCACTCGGGTTCAATGCCCGGGGCATTGAAAGTCCCTCCCTCGGCGTTTTCTAATAAACTTTAAAAACTATAGATTAATTCTTTAACTTATGGTTAAGCTTTATGGTGTAACTTCAGGGGGTTATGTAGGCGGAGGAGGTGTTTCTTTTGGGAACATAGATGTTGTTACAAGCACAAGCTTCAGGGAGGAGTTAAAACAATTTCCAGAAGGGACAAAGGTTGCACTGGAATGGTTTGAAAAAACCCCTTACCATCTTGTAATTAATGATGAGGATTATGAATTGAATGACAGGTACTGGCCAGATATTGTATCCTTGTGCAAAGAAAGAAAATTTGAAATTGTTTATATTGATGATTTGGAACTTCTGCGCAAACATTTGGAAAAATCTGCTGAAGCAAGGGCAAAAAAAGATACTTCATTAAACCTGTGGCATGATAATGGTTTTCTATTTCCAGAATATATAGAACAGGAATCCCAAAGGATGTCAAAGGAATCATATGATGATTTAACTGAAGCAAGATATATCCATGGGATTGAGCGAGAGGAAAAAATGCTGGAGAACATAATCAGGGCACAGCCGGATGTTGTGATTGTCAGCTCTGGTTTTAGTGATTACTGGCTTACCAAAGCAAAAGAGCTGGAAAAGAAAGGGTTTGCAATAGAGTCTTATGCAAGGGACCAGATTCCTGACAATTATGAGCCGTTGAATCATTTTGGAAATAATATTGCCCATGCATTGTTTATAAGGAACCCCCTTCCAGACATAAAATCCCTGGCAGAGAGGGAGCAACTGATAAGAAAATATAATGCAGTGAAAAAAGGAAGGATTCTTCCAGATAAGACACCTGACTGGATTGGAAGCTGGGATGACAGAACTTCAGAAGGGTTGTTTGAGGTTTATGTTGACTCAAAGCAGGGAACAGGAATGATGGGCACTATTGAAGACGTATTTGGCTCTGCATCGTTTACATCAATAACAACTGATGGGATATTCTACATCTTTAAGGTTTATTCCAAAGAGGCAAAAAGCATAGGCGCTTCAAAATCACCTGTAGTGTACAAGTGCGAAATGACAAATGAAGACGTATTAAAAGGAAAATATCATTTTGAACATAGAAAAGGAGAATTCTGGATGAAGAAGTTTACTTAACAGGCTCTGCTTTCTTTAACAATTCATAGAATCTTTTTCTGTATTTTTTTGCATAACTGCCGCCGCTTTTCGCGAAGTAAATATCTGGTGTTTCTTCTGGCTTATGAACCCTCTCAACTACCAGTGTTTTTCCGTCAATGCATGCATAGCAGTATGTTGGGTATTCTTCCAAACGATAAAGTTCTAATTTCCCTTCTTCAAGCAGATGCCTTAGCTCTATGTTCTCTGCCATGAATTCTTCTGTTGATTTTCCTCCAAATATTATCTTTGCAGGCCCTGTCCTGTAAAGGGAATCTTCAAGTGCATCTGCAGAATACATAAGTTTGCCAGCCACAATAAGCACTTCTTTTTTTGCATTGTGCCTTATAAATTCTGAAACAAATCTAGAAGCTTCTTTTAATTCATTTTCACCAAAATATCTTTCTTCTGTGATTATGACCAAATCTTTTAAGATATCCAGTAGTGGCATATGTTAAAGAAAAGAACCAGAATTTTTAAAGATTTATATTCTATTTGATATGTATTCCGCCTATTCTTCCGAGCATGTCTAATGCGAATTTTAATTTCTTTTTGTTTTCAGAATAAATTGTGAATATTGGCTCTCCTTTTTTAACCTTGAAGGTTTCATGCTTGTGGAGGTAGATGCCAGCTCCCTTGTCTTTTGGCGCACCTGCAACCCTTGCAACCTTTGCTATTGTAACATTGTCAATATCATATATTTTCCCTGATTTCTTTGCCCTGAATGTATAGGTGTATTTTCCTAATGGTATTTTTTCAGGGTCAATATTAGGGTTGCCGCCCTGTGCTTTAATTATCTCCTTCATTTTCCTGTAAGCAAGGCCGGATTCAAGTATGTTAAGAACTTTCTGCTTTGCATTTTTCACGCCAGCGATATGCAGGAGCTTTGCAGCCATTTTTACAACTTTTTTCTCCAAATCCATGGGCCTTTCAGGGTCTCTTTTCAGCAAACGCAGGATGCCCCTTGCTTCCAAAGCAGGGCCGATGCCTTTTCCAATAGGCTCTGTGCCGTCTGTTATTATCACATGAATCTTCATGCCCATTTTCTTCCCTATTGTGCTGAATTTCTTTTCCAAATGCCTTGCCTGCTTTAGGTTCTTGATTTTTGTATCTTTTCCAACAGGGATGTCAATAAGGACATGGGTTGCATTAACAGCTGCTTTTTTTGCAAGGATGGATGCCAGCAGCATCCCTTCTGGGTCCAGTGCCAATGGGTGCCTTATCCTGATTAATTTGTCATCTGCAGCTGCAAGGTTTACTGCACCACCCCATGCAATGCACCCGTTTGTTTTCTGGACAACTTTTTTCATCTTTTCAATTGACAATGAAACAGGCGCAAGAACCTCCATTGTGTCTGCTGTTCCTGCAGGTGATGTTATGCTCCTTGAACTTGTCTTTGGCATTACAAACCCTGCTGCAGCAATTATAGGCACAAGAACCATTGATGTCCTGTTGCCTGGGACGCCGCCTGTGCAGTGCTTGTCAAATATTTGCTTTTTCTTCAGCTTCAGCTGCCCGCCGTGCTTTACAATTGCCTTTGCGAAATTGACTGTTTCCTTTACTGTCATGCCTTTCATAAAACACGCAGAAATAAAATAAGTAAGCTCAACTGAACTTAAATCATCTTCAACAATCTCCTTGACAATAGCATCAAGCTCTTTTTTTGAGAGCTGTTTGCCTTTCAGCTTTTTCCTTATGTATGCAATGCCTTCTGGCTTTTCCTCCAAATCAATATCAACAACATCATTATGTTTTGCATGGAGCTTGTCAAGGACTTCTTCAAACATGCCAATGCATCCAGGGGGAACTGCCTTCTTGCTTTCAGCAATGTCAACTATTGCTGTTGTTTCATATTTTCCCCTTTTAATCAGGATTCTGTCTTCATGGTATAAATCAAATTTCCTTGCATCTTCTGCATTGATTGCAGCAACAAGAATTCCGCCAGTTGCAATATCCAAATCCTTTACTTTTAGTTTCATCCTTTTTCTTCCTTGTACATCTTAACAAAGGTAATCAACAGAGCAAGCACAAGAGGGCCTACAATCACGCCAATCAGCCCAAACAGATAGATTCCTCCTATAAGGCCGAGGAGTATGAATAATGGGTGCACTTTTGCCCTTTTGCCAATTGCCTTTGGTTTTATGAAAGTATCTATATAAGATATAATCAGCCCCCCTATAACAATGATTATGAAAGGCCAGCCCTGCCCAGCCAGCAGCTTCAGTATTGCAGCAGGAACCCAGATAATGGTTGAGCCGATAAAGGGTATGAATGCAAGCAGTGCAATTGCAGTGCCCCATAAGATTGGCGCTGAGACTCCTGCCGCCCTGAACAATACAGCACCCATTATCCCTTCAATAACTGCAATAAGGAAAAGCCCATAGATAATAGACCTTGTAACTTCTTTCATCTGCGCAAATATCATTTCTTCCTGGTGGGTTTTTAGAGGGGTAAGCTCCCTTATTTTTTTGACAAAACTTTTGCCGTCCCTTATCAGGAAAAATGTCGTAAAGAATATTATTAAAGTGTGGAGCAGCAGTGTTGGGACACTGAAGATAAAATTATAGATGCTTTGGGTTAATGATTCAGTAATCTTCTGCAAGCCATCCTGCAGGTAAAACATTGTTTCTGGCTGTTTCAGGAAATCACAGAAAAAACCTGACTCGCACCCCTGGAAACCCCCTGCAATCACCTGCTTTAATGCCACGTATCCAAAGCTGACTTCTTTTGCAATCTGGAACAGAAGTATTGCTGAAGGAATAACAATTATCAATATGATTATAATTGTGACAATTGCTGCTGACAGGCTTTTTTTCTTTATTTTTTTGTATATTTTTTCATGGACAGGATAGAACAAGTATGCAAGAACTGCGCTTGTCAAAAGAGGGATAAGGAAAGGCCTGACCAGCAGGAAAGCAATGATTACTGCGATAATTGCAAATGCAGCTAGGAAATATTTTCTTGCCTTAAACTCTCTTCTTCTTGCAGATATCTCCATCACCTTTTAAAAATTTTAAATTTTTAAGAGGCGCTAGAAACTCGTAGTTTCTACCACCTTTTTTATTTATTATATTTGATTATTCTATTTAAATGTTGCTAATAAACCGGTCTTGTTTGCACAAGCTTCTGCACATAGAAATAAATCTGGTTGCTGTTCTTTACTTTTTTGATATTCAGGTAAGGGTGAAGCACAATTGTCCCTGTATCAAATATCCTGTCAAACAAGTCCCTTTTGAAGTTTATATTCCTTATGTTGCCGTAAAAGACGCTTTTTTTTCCAAATTCAACCCTGTTTGAATAAAATACATAGCCTTCTGTTTTTATTTTCCTGGAAATAAGCAAAAGCTGCAGTATGATTAATACAATGATTCCGACAACTGCAAAAAGGTTGATTAGCTTTGCATCTTCCACCCTTAAAAGATAAAGATTGAGCATAAGGCCAAAATAAAACAAAGCCCCAAGAAGAACCAGCTGGATAGCCTTTGGAATAAGAACTCTCTTGCTGTCCTGATAAACAACATACAAAGGCTGTTCAGGCATGATTCACCTCTTTTTGATATGATGGGCCTAGCCGGAATTGAACCGGCGACCTTCTCGACGTCAACGAGATGTCATACCACTAGACCATAGGCCCGATAGGGAATTTGAGTAATAATATATTTATAAGGTTTGCGGTATATAAAATAGAAAATTAAGATGTTTCTTTTCTCCTCTTAAGGATATTCAGATAAACCTGTTTTAATTCCCCTTTCAAATCATCCTCTGTTCTATAGTCTTTGGCAAGAGTAATAAATTTTTTCTTTTTCTTCAAATAAAATCTTTTTACTCCTAAAGCATCAAATATTTTCTCATTTGGCTCTAAAGACACTATTTCTTTGCTCCACATTAATGTATCTAAATCATTCATTATAGAAAGCGCTAAGACTACAAGTGCCGGGAATAATAATATAATCCCCCTGTAAAAGAAATGGGTAGTGTCTAAAAACAAAATTGAAAAAATAATCACTACACTTAATCCTGCAATCATTATCCATTCAGATGGGAATAGTCTTTCTTTTCCTAGAGTATCTAGTCGCACAGTAGCTTCAACAAATTGGTGATAACTATCCAGCAGATTATTGAAATAAATTTCATCTTTTTTATTTTTTATTTTAATATGCTTAAAAGAATTTTCAATTTCGCGATAATATGATTCTTCCAAATGGCCTTCATCCCATTCAACAACTTCATCAGCAATAGTAGCTTTTTCAACTAATTTTTTAAAATCTTTTTTAAATTTCTTATTTCTGAAGAAATATTCAGCATATTTTATCATATTTATACCTTCAGAAGTCCTTGTACCCATTAGCATCCTTATCTCAGTATATCTTGTCCAAAGCTCTGATATAAAAAATCCTGCTAAAAAACCAAAAAGAATGCTTGAAACAGTTAAAATTACACCAATAATACTCACATCTGCACTTGGAAATCCTAGTTGGAATTTAATCAACCAGAATATAAAAATAGTTACACCAATTATTATTAGTGTTCTCCAATTTTTCATACCTCACCTCTTTTAACAAATCTAAGTGTAATATATTTATAAGGTTTTCTAATAATCAACATCAAGGTTCAGAATTCTTTTAACTAATAAAGATGGGTCAATAGATATTTTAACCAGGTTTTTTAAAGGCATACTCAGATGAAATTCCTCAAGCACAGCTTTTTGGGGAAGGTTCTGCCTTACTTTCTGGTATTCATCATAATCCTTAAAATAACATGTGGCAAGGCATCCTGCCTTGCTGTTTATGAAAAATACACAACTGCCAGCCAATGACTCTATTTTTTCCATTGTATACCTTGTTATGTTTGGCTTGTATACCAGGTTGCACATGCAAATCATTCCAAGCCCAAGTTTCTGGACATTTGGGACTATTCTTTTCTGCACAAACCCTTCCCTAAACAGCCTTTTTTTGATTTTGATGATTGTCGGTTTTGTAAGGCCTGTGATTTCTGACAGCTCATATATATTTGCTTTTGGATATTTTACTAATGCGTACAATATCTTTTTTTCATTTTCCTTTAATCTTCTTTTTCTTGTTTTAATAAAGACATTTTCTACTTGGGTGTGCTGGATTTTCAGATTAAATGCCTTTTTTAAGATATGGGACATGTCTAAAAAATTAACCATTCTGCTTGTTTCAAAGGGAAAATGGCGGATAATGGGAGTTTTATTGAATATATCTAATCTTTGCAGTGCCCTTGTGAAAAATTCCTGGGATTTATGGAATTCTGCAATATCCTTTGAGAGCAGCACTGCCCCAAAGCCAGACTCGTTTGCCATAAAGTCAATAACTCCCTGCATTATTCCCAAATCTTTGATTTTTTTTAACTGGTTTGCTGGAATCTTGGATTTTCCAAGAATGGCGCTCAGCAGGTTATATCCCAAAACATCAAAATTTGGGACATTCATCAAATTATACATCTTTTTTTTCTTCAGCTTGTTCCTTATTGTTGTGACTGTTGTTCTCCTCAGGTTTAATTTCTTTGCAAGTATCTTATCTGTTGTACCTGGATTTGCAGTCATACCGTAGAGCACGAGCTTTTCATTGTTTGTTAACCTTACTTTTCCTTTTTCAAATCGTTTTAATTTGATTTCAAGTTTTTTTGCGTAATTCCTAAGCCTTTGCTGGAGAACTTCTTTCTGGTGCTCAAGATTTTTTTGTTCTGTGATATCTCTTGCAATTCCCTGCTCCTGGATAAAATTTCCGTTTTTATCAAAAGACATGCTTGAGTTAAGTGAAACCCAAATAGTTTTTCTGTCTTTTGTAATCAGCCTGAATGTTAATCCCCGCGGTTTTTGTTTTCTTATAGCAACTGCTGTTTTAAATGAATTTAAAGTCATTTCAACATCATCTGGATAGATTACTTTCATAAAATGATGCCCTATCAGTTCATTTTCCTGATAGCCCAGCATTTTAAGGCCATATTCATTTACTGATGTCAAGATTCCTTTATTGTCAATTGTATAGACAATGTCTGGGATATTTTCAATAAGCAGCCTGTATCTTTCTTCTGATTTCCTTAATGATTCTTCTGCTTTCTTTCTGTCTGATATGTCACGGCCAACTCCAAGCAGCCCAACTGGCTGCTTTTCTTTATTAAACAAAATCTTTGCATGTATCTCTGCCCAGAATTTAGAGCCGTCTTTGCGGACTACCTCCAGTTCAAGTTTGCGCGGCTTCCCTACTTCAGGCATTCCTTTTTTCAGAACTTTTTGAAATTCCTCTAACTGGTATCTGAAAGATTCTGGTGTCAGTATCTGTTCTGCCTTCATTGACATTATTTCATCTACTGTGTATCCCAGGAAGTTTTTAACAGAAGGGCTTACATAGGTGAAGCGCTGGTTTAAATCCATTGTATAGATAACATCTGTTATATTCTCTGTAAGAAGAACATGTTTTTTTTCAGCTATCTTAAGTTCTTGTGTTATCTTTTCCAATATCCCATCTCCCTCTTTATAAGTCAAAACATAAGGTTATATATATAACTATTGATTTTTTGACGAATTTATTTTTTTCGAATACATTAAAGTAGCTACAAAAATTTAAATTTTAATGAAATTTTTTGTTAAAAATGTCAAAAATTCGTCAAAAAGTAAGGTTTATATACTTTTTATAAATTTTTTATATTTAATGAAAAAAGGTAAAACCAAAGCAAAGAATTTTTTATTTTTAGTCAGCATGATGGTATTTACCCTTGTTGTTGTTTACTTATTATCTATGATTGGGCGGGACCCTAACCAGCCAAATACTGTTACAGGCAGTTTTCTGGAATTCTGTTTTACCAAGCTGCGCATCGTTGCATGGGTTATACTTGCTGTTTTGATTGGAATGTTTATCTATTGTTATGTCACAAGAAAATAATTTTCTGGGATTAAAAATCCGATAAATATATAAAAATAAACTGACAATTGTTAAAAAAACAAGCTGTAAGTTTAGTCGACATGCTTAAAAGTCTCTTTAGGTGAAATTACTATAACCAGTTGTCTTTCAGTGAATTAAAGAAGTGTAAGCATTGCTTACATAACGCTTATAACTATTGGCGTCTAAAGGATATTGTTGAATGTAAATGATGGGAAACCTAAGGTGGGTTTTATTTATACTGATTTTTGCTTAAAAGCTCTTTTATCTTATTATTTAATGCATCCTGGTCAAAGGGTTTGGTCATATAAAAATCCGCCCCTGCTTCTAAGCCCATTTCCTGTTCTCTCTTTTGCGTAAGGGCAGTAAGCATTAAAATCGGGATATGCTTATATTTATCATCATATTTAAGCTTACGAGCTACCTCATATCCATCTATTATAGGCAGCATAATGTCGAGAATGATAAGGTCGGGG
>Ga0209427_10009987_pt1 | contig 10552 bp, 11 predicted proteins | sample DeeMarSWOR136_30_FD_187465 | JGI IMG/M metagenome (GOLD analysis project Ga0209427, IMG submission 187465) | Marine sediment microbial communities from White Oak River estuary, North Carolina - WOR-1-36_30 (SPAdes) (version 2) | ecosystem: Environmental > Aquatic > Marine > Intertidal zone >...
CAGATGTTGATTTCCACAACCTCGCGCGTGGGAACAAATCAATCTATACCGTGCGGGGTGAAGGATGGTCGAATTGCCGGAGAGGCGTATCACTCCTGAGGCAGAAGAGGATCAATCTCGATTCACTGGTGACCCACTCTTTCCCGCTCAGTCGAATTGACGAAGCTTTCAGAACCCATGTGCAGAAACTCGACAGCGCAATAAAGGTCGTGGTAAAGCCAAATGAAAAGTGAGGTCGCTACAGATGTGCAGAGCGAATTGGCTATCCTTATAATCACGACCCTGGATACATAGGAAAAGGAGGCACGGGTTCTCATAGGCCAGAGACAGGCGAGTTGGTTCAAACCCTCCTGAAGGATACAAGGATTTTTTCAAAACCATCGGTGACCCTTGATATGACCTGGCTCGCAAACGTGTTCCCAGACACGAGCGTCGAGCTGTACAACCCAGAAAAAGGAAGATAACAGGTGAAAAGAAAGGCGTGAGGAATATGCTGTAAACTCCCGATCCGGTCGGTTGCCAATTTATTTCACCGGGTCCGAATCCGCCAGGATGTAGCCGTCAGGGGATATGTCGTAAAACATTTCCAGTAAACCCGATTTTCTCAAGCGCTGTATTTCATGCGATTTTCGGTACACCGAATATAGATGAAAGCCTCCAACCAGCTCCTGAGAGTGGCGCGCCTTGAGAATAATGATATCTCCGTACAGAGTGTGGAACATGAGGTCGCTCACATTGTTAAGTCCTGCAACTGGTACTGTGAGTGTATGTCAGCAAGCCAGATTGCGGTATGGGTGTTCTCCTTCACAAGACTGGATATCCAGATGGCAAAGCCACCGACGATGATCGCGATGACAGAGACAACAACGATAATGACCTTTCCTGCAACCGGTATCTTCCTTTTCCTGGACGGCTGACGAACTTGACGGTATTTGGCGTACTCCCTAGTGCTCCTTACATTAAGAAACACGAGCAGCGCTGCAGAAAGACACCCGTCATACAGATGCACGAGCCGTCTGATGAATCCTTCCTGTACCACATTGAAGATGAAGACAAATAGGGAAGTGAATACACCCAATTGATATCCAAAAAATCCTTTATTTGCCTTTCCAGGAAAGACAACGAGAAGCTGTACACGTGTGGATGCTAAACTGTTTATAATGCCTTTTAATAAAGTCAGACGTTTAAAAAAAGGCAGGGCAAACAACACACCCCAAATACCGCCCCAAACGATACGATGGTACATGTAAGGAGGGGTTATAGCAGGTGTTATACTGACGCCGAGGGCTTTCGTTATTCCGGTAGCTCCAAACAGCCACACAACCATGCCCTTTGTAAATCCACCAAGAGTGCCAGATGTTTAATCTTCCCTCACAATCCCTAATATAATTCGCCACCCCGTAAGGGGAGAAGTGTGAAATATTACGTCCCGGTTTTTTCCTTCAAACTCATAACGTAAGACTCCGTCACCTTTGGCAATTATCTCTTTAACAGCATTGGCTAATGAAGGGCTGTCTAGTTCAGTCGGATCCTGGAAAATATACTCTTTCCGAAAATGCAACGCAGTAATCCCTTTTTCATCAAGGGCATAGAAAATCATATTGTCAGGAAGATGTAACGCCTCTAAAATCTGCTCATTGAGCTTATCGAGGTAAATTGACGCTCCCAACATGCCGATCACCTTTTCTTTTTTCTCTACAGGTACGGCTACGACAGCCACATTCTTTCCGGTAGAACGACTTACCACCAGCTCACCGACTGAAACATTTCCCGCAATAACCTTTGAAAAATAAGCACGGTCTTTCAGGTTTTGATCCACTAATCCCTTTTCTGTAGTAAAGTATGAGCCGTCAGGACGGGCAAACCAAGTTATTGCGGGTACACCACGTTTTTCCACTTCAACTAAAAAGGGCTTCATTTTCACCCATTTACCGGATTTCGCCTCCCTAGTATCTGCTACCGTTTCCAGCAGCTTTGCCATGGATCCGATCCGCTCATCTATAAGAGCAGTGACTGTAAAAAGCGCTGACCGTCCATAACCCATAAGCGAGATCCCGCCCTCGGATTCGGTGACATCGCCTTCTCCAGCACCAGCTCCCACAGGAAAGAAGGTTCCCAGAAACACCAGGGCCATCACTAAGTACAATGGTAAAAACCACTTCATACTCATTCCTCCTTTTCGGTGATCTTTTAAATCTACTATGATTAATTTCTGATTATTCCCAAATACCATCTTCCACGTTTATTTCGCAAGTGTGTCGATATTCTAACACATGTATTTTTTATATGAAAGAAATATTTAGTCGCGCAGATATATTTAACTATCCAAAAATGAATAATACGATATAAAATATTAGGTTATTCTCATCAAGATGCTGCTTCTTAGCGCTTTTAGACTTTCTAAATACATTAACGATTGATACGATATAATATTCAGCGATTCATTTAGTTGATTCCGAGGATAGTATCGAGGTTAATCATCAAACGTATTTCGGGAGGTATTGAAAATGAAAAGTATATTCATCGCCGTTGCATCAATTATCGTTTCCATTCTCACCTGGCAAAATGCTATTGCCGAACAAACGCTTCGCGTAACGCTGCAGCTTCCGATCGAGCATCACCTCGGCCAGAATATGCTCGATTTCAAACAAGCGGTGGAGCGAGAAACCAACGGTGAGATCCAGATTGAAATATTTCCATCTGCCGAACTCTATCGCGACAGAGATGTAAGTCAAGCGGTAAGCTCGGGAGCAATAGAGATGGGGATTGCTTCACTCGCGGTTCTTGGGGACACCGTTCCTGTGGCAGACATTTTCTCCGTGCCATTTCTTTTTCATAGCGCAGAGCATGTTCGTAGAGCGACCGAACCGGATAGTCCGATTCGTACAACTATCGACAATGAAATAATGAAAACCGGCGTCCGTGTTCTTTGGTGGCAGGCCTTTGGCGGTGCAATCATTTTGAGTAAGGGCGAGCCAATCAGACGCCCTGAGGATTTTAAGGGTAAAAAAGTACGGGTATTCGGAAAGTTTTTAGGTGAGCTCGTAAAAGTCACAGGTGGTGAGCCGGTGATCACTTCCGGTTCAGAACAATTCAATGTCTACAAGAAAGGGTGGGTAGAAGCGGGGATGACCGGTTTTACCACCATTCCTTCACGCAAGCTCTACCAGGTGATGGACTTCGTGAGCCTTATTAATCTTGTGGACATTGAATTCGTTGTGCTTATCAATGAGAAGGTATGGCAGGAGCTTACCGTTCATCAGCGGGATGGAATGGCCAAGGCTGCCCGCCGTGTGGAAAAGGAGCTTCGTGACAGGATCCAGCGGATCGAAGCTGAAGCAATCGAGTCTATCCGGGACAAGATGACAATTGTTGAAATTAATAATGAGGACCTCGATGCATGGAGGGACGCGACATCATCAATAATTAATACCTACCTCACGAATGCGGGCACTCTTGGTATAAAGCTGGTTGCCGAGGCGCGGAGGCTCGAATAATCTCGTTCCCGCAGTAACAATAGTTCATTTTAAAAATTTATTGATTATTAACAATCGAGATATTAAGATTACTAAAATAGGTTTTATTTGAGTGTATATGGATTATCCTTCAATGAAAAGGATCATTCATATACCATTTAAACGGTATTCTCATTCTTGATATCTTCCTTATTTCGATAAGAATAACGCTTATCAAATAATCCCTATTCGCTGAAGTACAATTGGAGTATGTGTATCACACATAGTCATTGAACTGATGTTAACAACTTTTTTGGGCTGAAAATCTCATGAGTAAAGGAGAATCTTATGCAAGGGAACAAACTCTATGTTGGGAATCTTAACTATTCAGTCACAAGTGAAGATTTAAGGGAACTATTCTCCCAATATGGAGAGGTAAAGTACGTGAAATTGATCGAGGACAGAGGATTTGGATTTGTCGAGATGTCAAAGCAAGCAGAAGCCGAACAAGCGAAACAGGGTTTGAACGGCGTGAAATTTAAGGACCGCGTTTTAAAGGTCGATGAGGCACGCCCCCAGAAGAACAGGGGCAGAGGGCGTTACTGAACATCGAAGTTATAAAGGACAAAAAAAATGAAAATACTATTGCTTTCGCCCTGTAAAGATACAGCTCAACGAAGATCGAAGTTCATCATGATTCCCCAGCTGGCCCTTCACCTGATTGCAGGCCTCACACCCCCCGAGCATACAGTTAAGATAGTCGAGGAGGAAATAGAGGACATCAACCTTGACGAAGATTGCGATCTGGTGGGATTGAGCTGCATGACCGCGAACGCTCCCAGAGCATACCATCTCGCCCGAGAGTTCAGGAAACGGGGGAAAACGGTCGTAATGGGCGGTATTCATCCTTCTATACTGCCTGATGAATCGCTTCAGCATGCAGACTCCGTTGTGATCGGGGAAGTAGAGGGTGTGTGGACGCAGCTGCTTGAGGACTGGAAGAGAGGAAGACTTCTCAAGAAATACCACAAGCCGTATCCTTCACTGGAAAAATACGTGACCCTTCGCACCCGGGGAGATACAAAGAAGCGATTGTTCGATGTTGTCCCTGTGATGACCACGCGAGGATGCCCGTGGGGGTGTGATTTCTGCTGTGTTCACGATATTTACGGGCGAAAGATTCGGCACATACCGGTTGGAAACGTAGTCCAAGATATTGTTGATTCGGGTGGAAGATTCTTTCTGTTCCTTGATGACAACATCGTGGGAGATTCCACCTACGCGAAAAATCTTTTCAAAGCCGTAAAACCACTCGGCATCAAATGGGTGGGGCAGGCTTCCATATCATTTGTCGACAATACAGAGCTTCTCAAACTGGCAGCCCAAAGCGGATGCAAAGCGATGTTTTTCGGACTCGAAAGCGTGTCAAAGATCCAGATGAAAAAAATGCGAAAATCCATGAAGGACCTGCAGAAACTGGAGCAGGCAATCCAGAAGGTAAAAGATGCCGGTATATACTTCCATGCGTCAATGATTTTTGGTTTCGACGATGACACAATGGATGTGTTTCCTGAGACATTGAATTTCCTCGTGAAGCACAGGATAAGCTCTGCTTCTCTTAATGTACTCACTCCATATCCCGGTACCAAAGTATACAGTCAGTTTAGCCAGGAGGGCCGATTACTTACGGATAACTGGAAGTATTACGATCACAATACAGTCGTGTTTCAGCCAAAAAATATGTCACCCTTTGAGCTTCAGGCAGGAAGACTGTGGGTTTCTTCAGAGTTTCATAAAACTTCGTCTATTTTGAAGAGGCTCCCCTATCATTTTGACCACCCGCTCTATCATCTGTTCATGAACATCGGCATCAGGCGCATCCACAGGGCAGAAGCTCACGATTTCCCAAGACTTGCCTCCGAGCTCTATCCAGTTTCCGATTGGGTACAATCCCGTACACGAATATCCTTAGGTGCAATAAAGCTTTTTGATTTACTACCCGGAAGATTGCCAAATGAGCATTAAGATGATGATAAGAAAAACCGAAATGTTACATACAGTGTTGAAAATAACCCATTAATAAAAAGGTAACTTAAAATGATCGATAGAAAACCATTCGTGTTTTTCAATGCAGTCATGTTGGCGGTGAACGAATCGGCATATACATTGAGATACCTGAAAAAATATCCGCGCAAAGCATGGGAAAAAGCACAGGTGAAGGTGTGGGGACAAAAATGGCTCGGAATCGGAGAGAGTGTTTCGAATATGATTGAACAGTACTTTAAACAGGTGAGGATCTCAATGAGCTACAGGAGTTTATATGAGTGCGTCACAAAATCCTTAAAGGATCGTTACAAACACCTGAAAAAGAGGCCGTAGAGAGGAGGGAGAACTATTTAATCAGTATTTAACAGTGCCCGAAAGCTCAGGCAGATAGAAGTACTTCTCCATCCGATTCCGGCTTAATCCCGGCAGCATTTGCCTCATCAGTATCAATATGCATCTCAAGAGCAGAAGTACCGGTAATCCTTACAATTACTTTCTCGAGAATAGTTGTTCTGTCTCCTTTGAGACGAACATTCACCAATTCTCTGTTTTTTACTTTAAAGGCCCTGCCATCATCCGGAGTCATATGAATGTGTCGCCATGCACGTATGACCCCTCTTTTAAGAGTTACTTTCCCCTTTGGGCCTGAAATTTCAATTCCAGGAGTATCTTCCAGGTTTCCTGATTCTCGTACCGGTGCATAGACTCCCAACCTGAATTGATCTGTACCGGATATCTCTGCCTGGGATTGAGGGCGAGCTGGCCCGAGCACCCGTACTCTTTCAATAATTCCTTTTGGACCGTTGAGTATCACCGTCTCTTTTGCGGCATACTGCCCTGGTTGCACAAGGTCTTTCCACTTCGTGAGTTCATAACCAGCCCCAAAAAGCTGCTCAATATGATCATTACTCAGATGAACATGACGGTTAGATACTCGGGCTGTAACCATCCCAAGAATGCTGCCGACTCCTCTCTTTTCTTTAATTCTGCATGATAATTTAGGATATTCTCTCACCTGAACAATAGCTTTACTTACCCTCTCCCGAACGAGAGCTCCGTATTCCTCACGATAAAGGTCGAGTTGATCAAGGAGTACTTCCATATCGCTGACATACCGAGGCGCTAGTCCATTGAGAGAAATTGCAAGGATATTTGCACGACACAGATCGCAATCACAACAATCCTGCTGATGAATGAGATTATCGATCGATTCCTCTACCAGAAGTTCCATTATATTCACAGGATCAAAAATGGATGATAATGGACGACGTACTGCCGATACTCTGCGCAAGAACTGAAGGTGGAGAGCCTGTTGTATCTGGTCCTGGTCACAGATACCCTGATCTATCAGAATTTCCCCAAAGGGTGCGAGGACATCCAGATGAGTTTGCATTACTTTTTCAATCTGTGGTTTGGTAACAAAACCAAGCTCCAGCAGCACCTGACCGAGCGTATTTGATTTCAGCTGTCGATCACGTTGCTTATGAAGTGCTTCTGATACAATAGTTGCAGAACAGGTTCTTGACTCCACAAGAACCTCACCAAGCCGTGCAGGGACCGCTCCTTGCTGATACTCTTTCTGACTCTGAAGAGCATTCTCCAGTTGACTATACGAAAGGCTATTCTCTATGGTGAGCATTTCTCCGAGTTTTTCGGAAATAAACTTCGATTGGGTCATCCTTAATCTCCCCCTTTTCCCAGGTATTTAAAGACCGATCACATAATGTGTTACTTTAAATGACGTTCTCAAATTTGTCAAGTTCACCCTCATACCGAAAAAATAGATAAGAACAAAAGATAGGTGCCTATCTAGTATTGAGAGGGAACATTTTCATTGACAGGGAAGCATCGGATAATTATTATCCCAAACATGTTTCCCTGGCTCAAGAAGGGGTTTTTCAATCTTTTTCATGCTGAAAACCGGGAAAGAGGCAAGTTATTATCAGGGAGATAACAAAGAGAACAAAACGCTTCAAAAAATACTACAGTGTCGATGAACTTCGTTCTTTAAGATCCATTAAAGAGGGAAAAAACACGAAGTTCATCTATGAGGAGAGGTCTGAACATGGGTTACTGGCGAATGCCTCTTGACTCCGATAAGCACGAGATAGTCGTGGGTAGGGTGAACATACTCGAGTACAGATGCAAAGGCTGCAAGTACTGCATCGAGTTCTGTCCAAAGGATATTCTCGAGGAATCGAAGGAGTTTAACGAAAAGGGATACTACCCACCAGTTGTAAAGGAAGAGGGGAAGTGCATAAACTGTAACTTCTGTGAAACCATCTGCCCGGAATTTGCCATCTTTGTCACAGAGCTCGAGCGGAGAAAGCTGGCACCGGAGGACATCATACAAGAACCCGCGCTTGGCAGACGGAGACGACGCCATGACAAGTAAGGCCGTGTTGACGGGAACGCACTTCATGAGCGGTGACGATGCTTGTGCGGAGGGTGGCATGGCTGCGGGGTGCAGTTTTTTTGCGGGATATCCCATCACTCCTGCCACAGAGGTGGCAGAGCGCATGGCCAGGCGCCTGCCGCAGGTAGGCGGTGTATACATACAGATGGAGGACGAGCTTGCTTCCATGGCCGCGATTATCGGTGCTTCGAGCGCAGGTTCACGGGCCATGACCGCCACTTCCGGACCTGGATTCTCCCTCATGATGGAGAACATTGGCCTTGCGGCCATGCTTGAGGTCCCTGTGGTTCTGGTGAATATCATGCGCGGGGGGCCTTCAACAGGTCTTCCTACACTCGTGGGCCAGCAGGACGTCATGCAGGCCCGGTGGGGATCGCACGGAGATTATGAGATCATAGCCCTTTCTCCGAGCTCGCCCCAGGAGTCCTTTCTTTTAACGGTGGACGCCTTCAATCTTGCAGACCACTTCCGGGTACCGGTGATGATACTGAGCGATGAAATCGTCGGGCACATGACTGAGAAGGTCGTAATTCCTAAAAAGGAAGAGATAAAGATCGTACCGCGCAGCAAACTGAAATCAGGATCCAGGGATTTTATTCCCTACTACCCCGACCGGAACGATATTCCACCGATGGTACTCGCAGGAGAAGGTTTTCACCTCCACGCCACCGGACTCACCCATGATGAATACGGCTATCCACTCATCACTCCTGAGGCCCAGGAGCGCCTCGTGCAGAGACTGGTACGCAAGATAAGGGACCATACCGCTGAAATCATACGAACCGAAGAGCTGTACATGGAAGATGCGGAAGTGATCGTTATTTCCTACGGCTGTTCAGCTCGCACCTCCCAGGAGGTCGTGGAAATAGCCAGGGAGAGGGGCATGAAAGTAGGTCTACTCCGCCTGATCACGCTCTGGCCCTTCGCGGAGAGTAGAATTCGCGAGCTTGCGTCCCTAAAGAGGGTGAAGGCTTTTGTTGTGGCCGAGATAAACTGTGGGCAGATGGTATACGAGGTCGAGCGCTGTGCGGGTGGGAAGGCCGAAACAGTGCTTGCAGGTTTTATGGGCGGAAGGATATTCACCCCCGAGGAACTCTTTTGTATCATTCAGGAGGTGACCGGTTGAAACAGCGTTTAATCGATGCTCCTCCAGTAACAGAGCGAACGGGGTGGTGTGAAGGGCACGGTGATCACCCCCTCGATCGCTTTCTTAAGGAAGGACGCATACCGCATATCTGGTGTTCCGGCTGCGGAATAGGGATTGTATTCACCGCATTTTTAAAAGCCCTCGAAAAGGGGGGGTTCAGCACCGATAAAACAGTGGTTGTTTCGGGAATCGGTTGCTCCGGCAGGGCAGCGGGCTACCTAAACCTGGACACCTATCACACAACGCACGGGCGTGCGATACCCTTCGCGACTGGACTGAAGCTCGCCAGACCCGATCTCAAAGTGGTGGTCTTCAGTGGAGATGGAGATCTGTTTGCCATTGGCGGCAATCACATCATTCACGCAGCCCGCCGGAACGTGGACCTGACCATTCTATGTATAAACAATTTTAACTACGGGATGACCGGGGGGCAGGGTGGCCCGACGACACCCCTCGAAGCAAGAACGACCACAACACCCTACGGTTGCGCGGAGCATCCCTTCAACCTGATCTACATGGCAAAGGCTTCAGGCGCCGTGTACGTCGCACGCTGGACTGCGTTGCATACCCACGAGCTCCGCGACGCCATCGTAGCAGCGATGAATAAGAGGGGTTTCAGTTTTATCGAAGCGGTGACTCCCTGCCCCACCGGATACGCTCGGCGCAACAAGCTCGGATCAACTCTCGACCTGATGCGTCACTTCAGGGATAATTCGTTTATAACCGATGAGCTCGATCCTGAAAAAACTGCACTTCCCTTCAACCCCAAGATCGCTGTCGGAACTTTTGTTGACATTGAAAAACCGACTTTCCTGGATATGTACGAGAGCTGTATTGTAAGCAAAGCCGGGGGACCCAAGAGGAAAAAACAGAATAGGAACCGAAGAGGATGAGTCTATGCCTGCATATGCGATAGAACAAACGGAGAAAAAGCAGGTGCGCCTGGCGGGATTCGGAGGACAGGGAATCGTTCTTGCCGGTATGATACTGGGTAAGGCGGTTACCCTGTTCGAGGGGCTCAATGCGGTCATGACGCAAAGCTACGGTCCCGAGGCCCGCGGAGGTGCATGCAGCGCAGATGTGGTAATATCGACCGGCAGGATATACTATCCCAAGGTCACACGGCCAGATGTTCTCGTCCTCATGGCCGAGGAGGCGGCCCGCACCTACGGTGACTGTACTGCGGAGAATGCAATGATACTCATCAACGAGAATCTGGTGAAGTCTGTTTTCCATCGTCCGGGGATTACCGTATTGAAGGTTCCCGCGACAGGTATCGCAGAGCAGCTGGGGCGCGTCATTGTTGCCAACATCGTCATGCTCGGCTTCATTGCCGCTGTCACGGATGTTGTGAGCTATGATTCGATGCAACAATCCATACTGGCAAGCATTCCCAGAGGCACCGAGAAGCTCAACTTGGCCGCCTTCCAGGCCGGGTACGAGCATGGTGGGAGGCTCAGGGAAACGAAGAGAGGTGAAACACATGGA
>Ga0209427_10009988_pt1 | contig 10552 bp, 10 predicted proteins | sample DeeMarSWOR136_30_FD_187465 | JGI IMG/M metagenome (GOLD analysis project Ga0209427, IMG submission 187465) | Marine sediment microbial communities from White Oak River estuary, North Carolina - WOR-1-36_30 (SPAdes) (version 2) | ecosystem: Environmental > Aquatic > Marine > Intertidal zone >...
ATGGATGGCTTTTGGCTTACGGATATGCAGGGCCACTCCTTAGACGTGAACGATGCTTTCTGCCGTTTAATAGGTTACAGCCGCGAAGAGCTTCTAAATATGTCAATTGATGATATCGAAGCGGTAGAGAAACCGGAGGAGACAGCCAAACGCATGCGGAAGATAAAGAAGGTTGGCTACGACAGCTTTGAAACCAGTCACCGCCGCAAAGATGGCGGAATTGTTGACGTTGAGGTTAGCGTTAACTACTTATCAGCTGGTGGTGGACGATTTTTTGTATTCCTGCGTGACATCACCGAGCGCAAGCGGGTGGATGAGGCGCTGAGAGAGAGCGAGGAGCGATTCAGGACATTCTTTGAAGAGGCACCTGTGTATCACTATATGGTTTCGTCAGAAGGCAAGATTCTGGACGTAAACAAAGCTGCATTAGAGACACTTGGTTATACAAGAGAAGAGATTATTGGAAAGCCGCTTGTTAACACAGTCTACGCACCCAGCTCCCGCAAGAAAGCAGAAAGATTATTCACTAAATGGAAAGAGGCTGGGAAAATTGAGGATGAAGAATTGAACATAGTCACCAGAAAAGGCGATGAAAGGACTATCCTGTTAAGCACCCATGCTATTAGGAATGCAGAAGGAAAGCCACTTTACTCTATTTCAGTGCAAAGGGACATAACCGATAGGAAAAGGATGCAAGACGAGATCATCCAGTCCAAAGCCAAAATAGAGTCCCTGCGCCATTCAGAGCAGTTAAAGACCGAACTTCTATCTACGGTCTCTCATGAACTGCGCACTCCCTTAACTGCGATCAAGGGCTTTGCTACCACCCTCCTTCGTACCAATGTCAAGTTGCGCAAGGAAGAACAAAGGGACTTTCTTCAGAACATAGATCAGGAGACCGACCGGCTCACCCACTTAATTAACAATCTGCTGGATATGTCACGGCTTGAAGGCGGCGCGTTAAGTTTAGAGAAAGACAGCTACCAGGTTTCTGAGATACTAGAGTCGGTTAGAAACAGGCTGGATGCCATCACTCAGCACCACAAACTGCGAGTGGAAATCCCTGCTGGGATGCCACCAGTTCTTGCCGACAAAACGAGCATAGGGCAGGTCTTGACTAATCTGATTGAAAATGCAGCAAAGTACTCCAAAAAAGGCAGCCAAATTACAGTCGGAGCAGAGTCTTCAGATAACATAGTTATCATCAATGTTACTGACAGAGGAGAAGGCATACCTTATGAGCTTTTTGACAAGGTGTTCGAGCGCTTCTATCAGCGTGAGGCTGTTATTGCCGGCCGCAGAGATGGGATTGGTCTGGGGCTGTCTATTTGCCGAGTCATTGTGGAGGCACATGACGGAAAAATTTGGGTGGAGAGCAAAGCAGGAAAGGGTTCGAAGTTCAGCTTCAGCCTGCCGGTGAGCAAAAGGGAAGACCAGAGGTAAAGATGAGAGCGCAGCATACTCGAATACTTATTGTCGATGACGAAGCAGTGATAATAAAATTCGTTCGAGCTAACTTAGAAGCTGAAGGTTGGCAGACCCTCACAGCCATGGATGGTTATGAAGCCCTTCAGATCATTGAAAGGGAGTTACCTACCTTGGTGATTCTGGACATCATGATGCCAAAGATAGATGGCCTTGAGGTCTTGCGTCGGCTCCGGGAGTGGTCTCAAATACCTGTTATCATGCTCAGTGTACGCGGGGAGGAGGGATATAAGGTGAAGTGCCTTAACCTTGGTGCCGATGACTATGTAACCAAACCATTTGGAGCAGATGAACTAATAGCTCGGGTCAAGGCAGTGCTGCGGCGCAACGATACAGCTAATTTTGCAAACAGACAGCCTCTTTTTACCAGCGGTGACCTCCAGATTGACTTTGCCAACAAGCAGGTAACTGCCGCTGGCAATGAAGTGAGACTCACGCCAACAGAATATAACCTGTTGCAAGAATTGGTGCTTAATGCGGGGAAGGTTCTTTCTCACGACCACCTTTTACGCAGGATATGGGGTCCCGAATATGGGCAGGAAAGGGAGTACGTACACGTATTCATCGGTCGCCTGCGGGCTAAGCTTGAGCATGACCCGGCAAAGCCCAAATATATTATCACTATCCCCGGCATAGGCTATCGGTTTAAACATATTAGCTAACGTGACCTAATAGCGAGCAAAGCACAAGAAAGGGTGCTCAATCTGGCACCCTTTCTCATTTTCATAAAAATCTTTAGAAGATGTTTAGAATTCTCCCCTAAATCTTTAGACTATTTTTAGACTTCTGTGTTATATATACCCACACAAAGGGAGCATGTCGAATAGTGCTCGGAATAAGGCATAGCCAGTTGCATCAGCTGGTGTGGCCACTCCCTCGAGCGAATTTTTTTCTTTCTTAGCCAACAATCTACCCATTGCCCAACCGCTGCAGAATCCTGGTTCTCTCCTGAACCTTCTGAATGATACCCCGACTAACGATAAAGTCTGTAGTATGCTTTCCTGATTTGAACGTTTCATCCTCCAAAGCTACCTGATGAAAGAGAACAGTCGTTTCGACCCCTTCAATTCTCATCTCACCAAGTGCTCTCTGCATACGTAAGATAGTTTCTTCCCTTGTTTGCCCTCTTACCAAGAGCTTAAACAATAATGAATCGTAATCATGAGCAACTTCGTATCCCTCATATATTCCTTCGTCAATCCTGACTCCCAAACCGTGGGGGAGCCGAAGACCTGTTATTTTACCGGGAGAGGGGAAAAAGTTACGTGAAGCATCCTCTGCAGTGATCCGGCAATCTATAGAATGAGCAGTAAGGCTAACATCATCCTGACTATAACTCAATCGCTCTCCAGCGGCAATTTTTATCTGCTCTTTGACGATGTCTACATTGGCAGCAAGCTCAGTTACACAGGCCTCTGCCTGCAAGCGAGAGCCCACCTCGTTAAAATAAAATTCCTGAGTGTCGGGGATATAAAAGAACTCTACAGTCAAGGCATTGACGTACTCCAGAGCCACAGCCACATCAAGAGCAGCTACGAACATTTTCATCCTCAAATGCGGCGACAAAATCTGGCACGGCGCTTCCTCTATTAGCTTCTGGAACCTCCGCTGAACGGAGCAGTCCCTCTCTCCCAGATGGATGACATTGCCATACTTGTCAGCAAGGACTTGAATCTCTACATGCTTTACTCCGGTGAGAAGCTTTTCAACGTAGAATGAGGGGATGCCGAAGTCCTTTCTACCCCTCTCCTCCACAAATCGAACAGCATCTTTCAAATCTTTCCTGCTTCCAGCCACGAACATGCCGATGCCACCACCACCACCCGAGGGTTTGACAATAACCGGATAGCCGATGCTCTCCGCTATTTGTTCAATCTTAGAGAACCTTTTGCTTGTCGAGTCTGTAATAGGCTCGTCAGAACCAGGGGTTACAGGTATATTAAGCATCTTCATCAGCTGACGTGCCCTGTGCTTCGGCTTGATTTTGTACATACACTCACTGGGAGGGCCGATAAAGACAATTTTATGCTTTTCGCACGTTGCAGCAAACTCCGGATTCTCAGCTAAAAAGCCATAGCCGGGGTGAAGAGCTTCAGCCTTGCTCCGCGTGGCAACTTCAAGTATCTTCTTCATGTTGAGATAGCTCTGCGCTGCTTCCGCTGGCCCAATGGGGTAAGCCTCGTCAGCAAGCTTAACATGGAGAGAGCTAGCATCAGCGTCGGAATAAACCGCAACCGTACGTATCCCCATTTCTTTGCAAGTCCTTATTATCCTCACTGCTATTTCGCCGCGGTTTGCAATTATAATTTTGTGAAACATAACCTTACCCTCCCTCAATTAAATCTTGCGATTTAAAATCCTTTCTCTCAAGTCGCCTAAATACTATACCAAAGATGAGCAGGCTCAATCCAAATAGGTTATCTCGAGAGGCGGCCGCTCCCGCAATTCAAACTTTACTCCAGCTTCATTGAATAACTCTGCAAATGAATCGTCAGCGTATTTACCGAAGGTGACAAATCGCTCTATCCCGGCGTTCACCAGCATCTTGGCACACAATATACAAGGCGTATGGGTAACATAGATGGTGGCGCCATTAAGGCTTACTCCATGCAGTGACGCCTGTATTATAGCATTCTGCTCGGCATGAATGCCCCGGCATATCTCGTGCCTCATTCCAGACGGTATCTTCATCTCATCTCTGAGGCATCCAAGTTCAAGGCAGTCCCTAAGCCCGGCAGCAGCGCCATTATAGCCGGTGGCCAGTATGTGCTTGTCCCTCACTGCCACGGCTCCGACATGGTGCCGACGGCACGTAGAGCGCTCCGCCACCACAGAAGCTATCTTGAGAAAATATTCATCGATATCCGGCCTGATTACCTTCTTCATCTCAGTACTGAGATAACCTTTTTTGTTTCCCTTTCCAAGTCTTCTAAAGATGCTTCGTTTATTATGGTGAAATCCGCCATGGCGATCGGCCCGCCTTTATTGGTGCTTTCTAGCTCGGCAACGTCACGACCAGCAGCTTCTTCCATCGTTAAAGGCCGAACAGCTCTCTTCGACAGCCTCTTATAACGCGTCTCAGGTGAAGCCCAGACAGCAACAACGTGAAAATCACCATCATAACGACTTTTGAGCAATGTATATTCTTCCCACGAATAAAGACCGTCGATGACAACGCCAGAAGACTGGAGCAAGGCATCAATCCGCGGCAGGTTCAATTCGGCATATGCCGCCATCCCATACTCTTTTCTCAACTGCTGTCTGACATAGCGCTCGTTTTTCTCATTCAGCTTAAGCCCTCTTTTCTTGACTTCCTCATCCGTGACATCTCCAAATCTTACTTTCTTGAAACCGTTTCTGGCAAAGATCCTGGCTACCTCAGACTTACCCGAACCAGCCATGCCCACAATTGATACTACCTTCACTATTCACTGCTCACAATAGGAATCTTGATAATAGCCACTTATTTTGAAACCAAATTTGCCCCCCACATTATATGGAAAAACCTCAAGCCTGGCAAAGCTTTGAGCCTTTGAAGCCCTGCCACCCCAATGCTATAATGATTCCAAAGCTTCATGAGCATCCGCAATCGAGCCAACCCCTACCGAAAACCAAACACAGATAGAGGAGGATACAAGATGAAAACAAACTTAGTCACCGTGCTCGCTCTTACAGTGCTTGTCGCTCTGGGACTGATTGCCAATCTGAGCTGCGGTTCCGCTGGCTGTGCCGATGTCTATCTGCAAGGAGTAACCATCGGCTCAATGTCTGTTGAAGGAAAACCGCTCAGCGGGCTGCCTTCGCAGAAGGTGGACGTTGTCCTGAATGTTAACGCCAACAGGATAACCATAAGCACCAGTGGCGAGGATACCATCATTAAGTTGAGCCCATCAGGTGCCGTAATCGTTAGCGGCCCGACTGGAATGACATTTACAGGCGTCGAGCCAGAACAAGTAGAAATTAAGTGGCAGGACACAGGAACAAAGTAATTCGAAGAACTTATGGACGTTTTAGCTGAACTGAACCCGGCACAGAGAGAAGCCGTCGAAATCATTGACGGCCCGCTGCTCATTGTAGCTGGCCCAGGCAGTGGCAAGACAAGGGTCATCACCCACCGCATCGCCTACCTGATAAAGGTCTGCGGCATAAACCCACACCGCATAATGGCGGTCACATTTACCAATAAGGCTGCCCGAGAGATGGCGGAGAGGCTGGAGAGGCTGCTAGGACAGACGGCAGAGGCACTAACTCTGGGCACCTTCCACGCTATTTGCGCTCGCATTCTCCGAAAAGAAGGCAAGGCTATCGGTCTCGACCCCAGGTTTGTAATTTATGACGAGGAGGACCAGCTAAGCCTTATAAAGCAGAGCCTACAGGAACTTGACCTCGACCCGAAGCAGTACACACCCAGAGCTATTCAATCAGCCATCAAATACGCCAAAAGTCGGCTGCTGACACCCGCAGACTATGCCCAACAGACTCGCAATTACTTCGAGGAGGTGGTCCATCGCGTCTACGAGCGTTATCAGCAGTCACTCATCCAGAGCCATGGGGTTGACTTCGATGACCTGCTGATGAGAACAGTACAACTCTTCAACGACCACACCAAGGTTCTCTCCAAATATCAGTCACGGTATCTGTATATACTTGTCGATGAGTTTCAGGATACCAATGTCACACAGTATATGCTGATAAAACAGCTAGCCGGAAAACACCGCAATATCTGCGTTGTCGGCGACCCTGACCAGTCCATCTACTCGTGGAGATTCGCCGACCTACGCAACATACTCAGCTTCGAGAAGGACTACCCGGATGCCAAAGTCATCCTTCTAGAGCAAAACTACCGCTCTACCAGGACCATACTGGATGTAGCTTCCAGCATTATCTCTGTAAACTCACGGCGTAAACCGAAACGCCTGTGGACAGAGAACGAGGCTGGCGTTCCGATTGCCGTCATCGAGGCTTACAACGAAGATGAGGAGGCTCAATTTGTCATCAGCGAAATAGAAAGGCTTGTGGAACAAGACCTAATCTCACGCGGCGGTTGTGCCGTGATGTATCGGGTCAACGCTCAATCACGAGCTCTGGAGGAAGCTTTTATCCGCTACGGCATACCTTACAAGCTCATCGGCGGCACCCGCTTCTACCAGAGGCGCGAGATTAAAGACATCATCGCCTACTTGAGGCTTATCCATAACCCTTCCGACAATATCAGCCTCACCCGCATAATAAATGTCCCCGGCAGAGGCATCGGTCAGCGCACCTTAGCCGAGCTATCAGGCTGGGCAAAAAATCAGGATATGCCTTTGTACTCAGCACTGAAGCTGGTGGCAGAGAAAAAAGGGCCAGCTTTAACACCGCGGGCCAACTACGCCTTGAAAAGCTTCTTCGGCCTGATTGATGAACTCATTACCAGAAGCCAAGAGCTGAGCCTTACAGGTTTGCTGGACGCAGTGCTGGAAGGTACAGGCTACAAAGAACATATACTTAACGAAGAAGACGGCGAGGAGCGCTGGGAGAACATACAGGAGCTATACACCGTAGCCAGAGACTACAGCGAGCTTAGCCCCACTGAGGCACTAGATACCTTCCTCGAGAAGGTAAGCCTGGTATCAGACGTGGACGAGCTTGATGAGAAGGTCGATACCACTACTCTAATCACTCTACATCAAGCCAAAGGCTTGGAATTCCCAGTGGTTTTCATCGTCGGCATGGAAGAAGGCCTGCTGCCCCATAGAAGGTCGCTGGACAACCCCGAGGAATTGGAGGAGGAACGCCGCCTGTGCTACGTGGGCGTGACCCGGGCACAACAGCGAGCCTATCTCCTATACACCTATCACCGCAGCTTATTCGGCGGGAACTCAGCCAGCCGGCGCTCCCGTTTTCTCGAAGACATCCCGCCGCAGCTTATAACACGTAAAGGCCTGTGGGAGGAGGAAAAGGAAGAAGATTTCACACCGGTAACCGACCTTTATTCCAGACCGGCACCGAGACCAGCCAACAGCCTAAAGCTCGAGATTGGCGACCATGTCCAACACAAGATATTCGGTGATGGCGTGGTTATAAACTGCTCACCAAACAAAGACGACCAGGAGATAACCATCGCCTTCGAAGTAGCCGGCGTCAAAAGGCTACTGCTCAGCCTAGCACCTTTAGAAAAAGTTGGAAAAAATTGAGACTTTATGTCTTAAAAACCATTGACAATATACACGTAAACGTGTAAAATATAAATAAGTACAATGCCAACGACAAAAGAAGTTACAGAACGTTTTAACTGGTTAAAGAATCAACACGTCGCAGTTGCCATCTGGTGCGAGGATGACGTGCTTGAATTAGCCAAAGAAGAAGGCATTAAGTGCAGCCGCAAACGCGCCCGGGAAATTATCGACGAGATAGACCGCAAACAGGATGCTACTATGGGCATCTCATGGGACACCATACGCGTCTATCTGAATGAATATGTTTGAGTAAGAGACATGGACAGCGATGACTTTCTAAACATGAACTTTCGTCCCAAATATTTGCTTGAGCCCCAAATCAGTAATTCATTCTCTGAAGAACAGGCTATCGTCCTGCACTATGGCGATTCGTATGAATCCCTTCAGGCCATCCCATCTGGGAAAGTCACGCTGATCATAACGTCTCCTCCATATAATGTCGGCAAAGAGTAATACACTATGACTAATAATGTATACACCATACCATCTAGTTACTTATCACCTAACAAATCCCCTCTTTCTGTCCAGACATTCAAAGTAAATCAATCCCCTACGTTCTTTGATTCAAAAAGGTCGCCTATTCATCGCTGGTATGGTATAGTACCAGGTTTCTCTCATGCATCTGTGATACAGGCCTTCTTGGAAAATGAGGTAGGGAATGATGATGGGGTAGTCCTTGACCCTTTTGCTGGCTGTGGAACCACAAATATTGCTGCTAAGTTATTCGGGGTTAAGTCTATTGGTATTGAAGCACATCCACTTCTTGCCATGATAGCGAGAGTTAAAACGACTTGGGATTTCAAAGGCTATGACCTACTGAGGGAGAGTAACGTTTTGATGGAGCAAATTAGCCGGGCATCACCTCAGCAAGGTACACTCTGGAACCCTCCAAAATTTGTGACCAAATTATATGATGATGAAACTCTAGGAAAACTGCTGGCCATCCGCGAACTAATTAAGTCTAAAGTAGAGGATTCTAAGTTAAGAGATCTTTACACCCTTGTCCTCTTGAGAATCTTGCGGGAAACCACTTACTCAAAAGTAGATGGTATTTACATGGCTCCTGAAAGTAAAAAGAAAAGTCGCAAGGAAGCATTTGGAGCTTTCAAGGAAAGCCTGAATATGATAGTCTCTGATCTTCTTTTGGTTCAGAATCTAAGGTACGCTGAGTCCAAGGTCATACAAGGCGATTCACGAGACATGGCAGGGATTCCAGATAATAGCATCAGATTTGCTTTTACTTCACCTCCCTATCTAAATAACTTCGATTATGCAGAGATGACACGCCTAGAACTCTATTTCTTAGAGATGGCTCATAACTGGGGCAGTATCACTCAGAATATCCGTAGTAAGCTGATAATCAACAGTACTACCCAAGTCAATGGAGCAGATAGACAAGGTCTCAAGATAGAAGATGAAATCCCAGTAGGCATTCGAAAATTCATCGAGGGGGCACAGACTAATCTATCTGAAATACGTATGACCAAAAGTGGAAAGAAGTATTACGACATCATCGTTGTGCGCTATTTTAATGATATGTGGAACCACCTCAAGGAGATGTACAGAGTATTGAAGCCAAACAGTGTATATCTTCTAACGCTGGGGGATTCTGCACTATATGGCATCCATATCCCCACTGATGAGATTTTAAGGGATATTGCACTTAGTATTGGTTTCAGAGGTGGTGATATTGAACTCCTGAGAGTACGAGGCAATAAATCGCAAATAGATTTTGGGAAGCGCCCCCGATTGCCACTGAGAGAAGTTAGACTACGTCTATTGAGGTGATACCAATGATATTAGACATAGTCAAATCTGCGATTAATAGTTGGGAGCCTCCAGCTAAGTCTCCTACTGCCAATGGCAGATGGGTAGGCTCATTTCTTGAGGAATCAATAAAAGACCACCTGAAAGTTACTATCCCATCCTACATCGAGAAATTTGGTGGTGCTATTGAATACCCAGATGTATGCCTCAAGAGTGATACATCGGTATATGCCTTTGAAATTAAGGCTACAGAGAAGGATCGACACATCAACAATAGAACTAAATCACCCGAATCTATGGTTAAGCATTACCATAGGTTTAAAGAACACTGGGTGATTGCTCCATTTTATAGGCTTGACCGGGAAACAAAAACGTTCAGCGACATAGAGGTGCTCTATATTGAACTATGGAAATACACGTCTGTATCATTCAAGGATTACTCTGCACTGGCAGCACTAGGGAAGCGCGAATATATGCTAAGGATACAAAGTACTCCTTTAGCATTCCAGTCAGAACAAGAGTTTGTTGACTTTTTCACATATATGAGTGATCACCCTGGGCCTATTATAGAGAGGAATCGACTAGCGAAAGAATGGCTTCAACGATATAGGACAAAAAGTTAGTAATGTTTCCTTGCTTTTAAGGGATAATCGCCAAAAAGTAAGGTTTCTCCGAAATCTTAATTATCACTTCCTTTGTCTCACCCTCCTCAAGCCTGTAAAATAAACCAACATGCCCATCAAGATTCTAGCCCGGGAAGTAGCTTCAAAGATTGCTGCTGGGGAGGTGGTGGAGAGGCCGGCTTCGGTGGTGAAGGAGCTGGTGGAGAACGCTCTGGATGCCGGCGCCACACAGATAGCAGTCGAGGTGCAGGGCGGTGGCATCAGCCTTCTCAGGGTCACCGATAACGGCAGCGGCATACCAACTGCTGATGTGGAGCTCGCCTTTCACCGCTATGCCACCAGCAAAATCGACCTGTTAACCGATCTGGAGAAAATCTCAACGCTCGGCTTCCGAGGCGAAGCTCTGCCCAGTATAGCCGCCGTCGCCGAGGTGGAAATCCTGACCAAGGCCGATGGCGA
>Ga0209427_10009990_pt1 | contig 10550 bp, 9 predicted proteins | sample DeeMarSWOR136_30_FD_187465 | JGI IMG/M metagenome (GOLD analysis project Ga0209427, IMG submission 187465) | Marine sediment microbial communities from White Oak River estuary, North Carolina - WOR-1-36_30 (SPAdes) (version 2) | ecosystem: Environmental > Aquatic > Marine > Intertidal zone >...
CCATCAACTATTTAGATTCTTAATCCAATATTAAAATTAAATGGTATTAAAAAACATTAATTTCAAAACAGATGATACAATAGGACAAATTTTTACTCCAAGTTATATTGCCGAATTTATGGTTAATAATATCATCCATTTTATCAGAAATTCGGAAAAGAAACTGCAAACATTAAGAATTTTAGAACCTTCAGTAGGAGAAGGTATATTTTTAAAATTTCTCTTAAAGAGTCAATTCAATGATATAACAGCATATGAAATTGATTCTAATTTAAAAGAAAATCTTCAAAGATTGTATCCTAATGTAAATTTCAGGTTTGAAAATTTCTTAGGATCAAATCCAAATGAAAAATTCGATCTTATCATCGGTAATCCACCATATTTGGGTCAAAATTACAATTCAGATTTATTTCAGGATTATATAAAAAGATTTTCTATATGTAACAAATTTTTTATAGGAAATATGGATTTATTTTACTATTTTATCCATTTGGGTATAGAAAAGCTAAATCTTGGAGGTATTTTAACATTTATTACAACAAACTACTGGATTACAAAATCTAAAAAAACAGGAATAAAATTATTGAAACCCCATGTACTGGAAGAGTGTTATTTACTGCAATACATAGATTTATCACGTCTACAGTTATTTGAGGGAGCAAAAGGTCAGCACAATTGTATTTTTGTTTTACAGAAAAAAACTGAACAAGAAAAACTTCAACAGATAAACAAAAATATTGAAATAATTCAATTATTTGGCAATAAGCAAGATAATCAAAATAATAATTCATTTAATGAGAGCATTTTCAAAAATCTCACCTACAAAATGGAATCAACCCATTTTAAGAAATATACATCTGCATTAACTAATAATGATTTAAAGAAAGATGAAAGTTGGACTCTTCTTTATCCAAAAGAAATTAAATTAATTGTAGATGAAATTGAAAACTATTGTAAAGTTGACGGAAAGCTCTCATTGTTAAAAGATTATTTCATAATCCGTAATGGCTTAATTCTCATAAAGGATTCCATTTTTATTTTGAATCAGGGAAAAGATTTAAAAATTAAAAATCATGACTTTTTCATCCGTTTTAATGGTGAATTCTTAAAGCTCAATAAAACTGAGAAAACTCGACTTAAAAAAATTTATAAAAGTAATTCTATAAAAAAATATGGTTATAATGAAGAACAATATGCAGGATACTTAATTTATATCAATAAAAGTGAATTTAATTCAAAAACCAATCTAGAAAGAAATAAATTATTCGAAACTAAATATCCAATTCTCTCGAAGTATTTAAAACAATTCAAAACTCAATTAATAGATATCTTAATTAATGCTAAAGAGAACCCGGAAGATATCTATTTCCCTAGAAGAGGTTCTTTTATTCGAACATATAATGAAAAAAATCATGAGAAATTACTAGATCTCGAGCCTCTCTATGACTCGCATCCGAAAATTTTTTTTAAGTTTATCTCAGATAAAAATATCTTCGGATATTCACATGAACAATATTATGCCACGTCAGATACTTATTTTCTTTGGCCAAAGTCTAAAGAGAAAGATATTGACTATTTATTCATTCTCGCCTATTTAAATTCTAATATTGTGCGTTTTTTGTATAAGTCTAAAAATATCACAATCAAAAGAAGTAAAACTAAACTCGAACAAGCCTTACCGATTCCTAATTTAGAGAATTTTAAAACTCCATATAAGATTGAAATTGTTAAAATTATAAAACTTCTTACAAATTTTTTAACATATACCTATATGAATTCTGAATATTTGATTAAAAGCTTGTTAGGTCTGAGCTATTTTTCAAATATGAATTATAATAAATTTAAGAAAAAAATTATACAAGCCATAGAATACAAAAATTATAATTTTATAGAAGACAGCATAAACACTCTTTTCTTTCAGTTATTTGATATAAATCAAAGGGAATTAAATTACTTATTAGCAAAATATTATTATCCTTAATAAAATCGACTTTCATCTTGCCTTTTCCTTATTTTTCAGAATCGATAGTCCCTGATTAATAAGAGTAAGTTAAAGAATTAAATAATTCAGATTTAGTAATTAACATTGCTTAAAAAAGAAGGAACTTTATTTATATTATTCATCCTAATAGACAGTCTTTCTAAAGAATTGAATTTTTTTAGGGATTCGGGTAACTTAGTAATATAATTATTATCTAAAGAAAGAAATTTTAAGAGAGGTAGTTTAATTAAAATTTCAGGAAACATTATAAACTCGTTGTAATTTAAATAGAGAGTTTTTAAAGATGTCAATTTTGTAAAAATTTCTGGGATAAACTTAATTTGATTAAACTCTAGACTTAAAGACTGTAAATTAATAAATTTATAAAGCGAATCTGGGATTCTTTCCAACCCCTCTCCTTGTAAAAGGATATGATGGATATTGTAAAAATCCTTTGAATTAACTCTCGCCTCTAACTCATTTAAACCGATAATAACTTCTGATCTATGACTTGTATAAAGACTTTGGTCTCCATTAAAATAAATTAGCCTAATCGGATGAAGGATACGACCTGGTATATGATTGTTAATCTTCTCACAAAAGTCTTTAAGATAAATCTGTCTTTCAATTTTATCTTCTTTTCTAGACCAATATATTTCTTCTTTATCCCATCTTGTATTATCTAAAATTTTGACACGTAAATCTTCAGGTAATCTTGAACCGGTGATAAGAATAAAATATCCGATAACAAAGTAAGTTGCTTTAAGGAAAGAACGATTTTTTACCATATTTAATAAAATCTGGAAATTTTTCTCTAAATTTTCTCTAGTTAAAATCCTTTCATTAAGAAAAAAATCCTCAAAATCAAGTCCACATGCATTTAACATCGAGGAAGCAATGTCATATTCATCATCATCATCTAATATACGTGGACTATTTCTTGCCATTATATTTAAGAATCCTATTATTAATTTAATGATTAAAGTATAAATATATATATTTTAATACAGTATTTAATTCTTTAAATGTATTATATATCATCGCCTATATACCCAGATGAATATTGAATCTTTGCACGTTCATATGTGGTTCCAAAAAGTCTATGCATTCTTCTATCAATTCTTAGCGCAAGCTGAAATGGCTTTAATTGCTTAAATGAATAAGCGGGGATTTCCCATCCAATCATTTTCAATAAATCGAGTGCACTACTACTGAATTCAATCCAAGCCCTCGCAAGAGGCTTTAAATACAATTCAAAATCTAGTTCCCAAATATAAGTGTCCATCTCTTCTCTAATAAATCGCAATAAAGAGTGAATGTGGCTTAAACCAAGATGATCAGCTAAAGGCTTGTATGAACTATATTTATAAGCGCTACCTTCATCAATATGGGCTATACCCATACTAACTAATAAAGCAATTATACTTTTTAATAATTCACCATTATCTATTTTTTTCATAAAATTAAAAATTTCATCACAATCTAGATCTATGAAGTAATATTCCAACTCTTTGGGGAGTATTGACCCTTCACTAATTAATTCTCTGATTTTTTTTTGAATTAATTCATCTTGAATTTCAGAAAATCCTCGTCCTTGGTGAGTAGCCTTGATTCTATCACTAAGATATTGTTCACTATAATCAAAATAATTATATCAATTATAATTGGGTTTGTAATATTTTCTCCATCAAGTGTTATTCAGAAATATGATAATGTGGAGATTGATTATACGGTCTGGGAATCAGATGAAAATGAAAATTATAATGTCTTAAACCCTGTCTTAGATACTGTTCTGTGGGTACCGATGATCCCTATAACAGAAAATTCTTCAACAGGGATTATCTTAGGATTGTATAATAATTTATTAGGGAGACCCAGATTTTTTGATAGCGGGCTTATATGGTTAAATCGCTGTGTGGATCAAGACCGAAATGGAATCGACGATAATACAGGAGAACCAGCTTTGACATATGGGCATAGTGCGGACTTATATTTTGATACATGTTTAATGATTCAATTTCATGTACTTAATATTCAAAAATCTGTCCCTTCAAACCAATTAACCGATACGGAATTGGTGTTTATTATGATCATAGGTGTAATTATCACGGTTATAGGGGGTGGACTTGTCTTTACAGTCGCTGGATATTATATCAATAAATATTGGAAGTATCGAAAATTTAAGCCCAAAGTCGTAAAAGAAAGGTACTACACACGGAATCAATTATTCTTAAAGTATGGAATATTATTAAGTCTACTTACAGTAATAACCTTTATTATTTTAGGTATAGTAAATTTATATTCTCCTTTAGATGTAATTTTACAATTCAATCCTGGAGCATTTTGGATAGTAATAATATTAATTATGGTTGTTTGGAGTTTTACCATTCCGTTATATTTAGTCATATACCGGATTTTAAAAAGAAATTAATTTTTTTTCTCTTTCTTAAACAAGAAAATACCTTTTTGTCCATCTAAAACTTCAAAAGTAAGATTTATCTCATCTTTATGAATCCAATTTAACGCATTAGCGATAGAAATTGGGATATTCAGTCGTGATAGCCCATTCGATTATAAATAATACAAAAAATATTATAATTGCGTAATGGTGCCTTTTTAGTCTATATTATCCAGATACCCTTTGTTTTGGGTAGTTACAAAACCCAGTGATGGGTTTTAAATATTTCGGTGTCTTGGTTTCTTATAGAATTGCGAAATACTAGTTCCAAAGTTGCTGGTAATTTCCATACCACTGATCAAGCTTTATTCTCGTATGCTTAAAATACATTCCATGGCCTCTTTTCTTTAAATACTCTCAATCCAATAATCTAACAAAAGACAATTTGAGGTGATTCTCAATTTCAATACACAAAGATAAGTTTGATGAATTAGATATTACTTTTCATTTAGATGAAACCGAAGCAAAGATTTATGGTTTTTTAGAGCAAAATATAGAGCGAGCATTTACCCTATTTGAAATCTACATAAAATCATTTGTTGATGAATTTCTTAGAGAGCAAATTAGAGAAGATTGTGAAGCGGAGGATTATATCGATCATCCTTTATATCAAACAATTCAAAAAAAAGCAGAAAAGATGGTAAAAGAAGGAAAGATCGCGGGAAAATATCATCAAGGTAAATATTATTATACTTTGTAGTTTAATAAAAATGAGGAGTTAAGAGATGGCAGGATTAGATAGGATGTATGATGCTCGAAAATCTATTCAGAAGTATATCGAGCAGCAGATTAGAGGGCTTTTAGGAGATCCAATGAATGAATATCAAGATCCAAACTGGGTTCAAGCAGCAATTCTTTTTGAGCAAATTGTTGTTCCTTGTGAAGCCTATCTGGCTGACTGGATTTATGATTTGGCAGAGGATATTGTGAAAGCAGCAGAGCAACATAAAAATAGAGTAGCATATCAAGAGATTTCGGGGATGTATAATGAAAAAATCATCGATATCAACTCAATTGATATGGATAATCCGCCCGATAATACTGATGTAAGAGAATATGGGAATATCATTAACAAGATAAAGAATTGGATGAAAAATTTCTAAGAGTAAAGACTTTTAAAGTTCGAGATATAGGTTTGTCATAGACAAATACTCCCAAATACTGAAAATCAATCAGTTCAGTATCATGGATAATAAAAGATTTTTTATGATGAATTTTATTATGAATTTATACATTTATAAAGTTTAGAAGAAATGAAGTTTTTGATATAATTTCAAATCATAATAAAAAAATTTTTATAGGTATATTTACATACATAAATTGACAATAAAAGGTTGACAATAGGTGAAAGATGTGTCGGACGAATTTGATGACATAATTGATGCAATTAAGAAATACTTTAAAATAGATTCAGATTTATTTGATGTGGACTTTTTTTTCATTCCAGAATCGAAAAATAATTTGAATTTAAAACCTCGAGATAATAAAACAAAGGGATTCAAGATATCATATCATTTTGAAACAGGTATGAAAACGCCTGAATTTAAGATTGAAGGAAATGTTGATGATGAGAGAATTCGAGAATTATTAAAGAATAGAGATTTATCAAAATATCCAACAATCGAAAAGCGATTTGAGACTAGATCTGTAGACACAATTAATACAGACCAGCTTTCATTAGACTTTACAGAGGAGGAAAGTAATTTGCCCCTATTAGAACCTTTAACTGAAATTAATAATTGTAAAGATTATACGGAAATTATATTTGATATTCCCGGAATGAATGAAGAAGATGTTGTAATTAATATAAATGAAAAAGGAACAGAGCTAATACTTAATGCGGAGAATAATGTCAGAAGATATAAGAAAACTATTAACTTACCTTTCAAAACTGATATTGACCACTACGATATGGAAGTAAAAAATGGATTAGCAATAATTACAGTAAAGAAATTGGATAAATAGAAATTAATATCTATTTAAATTAGAATAATTTGTATCTCAAATTTAAATAAAAACAAAAATTAAGTGATAAGAAAGAATGACAGAAATGACTCGTGAATATAAGGGAGATGGAAGAAAACTAAGAGTAAAAGATGCTTATAAGGGTGATGCAGGGAGAGGTAGGATAAGAATAGATCCTGACGTAATTAATGAGCTTGAACTCCGCACTGGTGATGTAATTGAAATCTCTCATCAAGCAGGAGGGAAAAGAACTGCTGCATTACTATTTCCTGGAAAAATAGAAGATAAAGCTTCAAACACAATCAGAATGGATTCTTCATTAAGAAGGAATATTGGGGCTTCTTTGGATGATATTGTAGAAATTCGCAGAATTGAAGCAAGTTTAGCCGAAAGAATAACATTTGCAGGATTAGAAGAGTCGATCATTTTAAGAACTCCTCAACAACTAACACAGATATTAGAAAATCGGGTTGTTACAAGGGGAGATATTTTAAGTTTTAATGCCATGGGTCGTAGAATAGATTTTGTTGTGATTGATTATTATCCTAAAGCTGATGCTGTTAGGATTGATTTAGATACAAAAATTACCATTTCAGAAAAAACTAGTAAAGAACTTGAAGAATTAGATAAAAGAAAAGTAACATATGAAGATATTGGGGGTTTGGAAGAAGAAATCCAAAGAATTCGAGAAATGATTGAACTACCGATAAGACATCCTGAATTATTCAAAAGGATTGGAATTGATCCACCTAAAGGAGTATTACTTCATGGTCCTCCCGGTACTGGAAAAACATTACTAGCGAGAGCTGTTGCTGGAGAAACAGATGCTTATTTTGAAACTATTAGTGGACCAGAAATTATGAGCAAATTTTATGGCCAAAGCGAAGAAAATCTTCGAAAAGTTTTTGAAAAAGCTAAAGAGATGGCCCCTTCAATAATATTTATAGATGAGTTAGATTCAATAGCACCTAAAAGGGGTGAAGTCACAGGTGAAGTTGAAAGAAGAGTTGTAGCTCAATTACTTTCATTATTAGATGGCTTAGAAGGTAGAGGAGAAATTATTGTCATCGGTGCCACAAATAGAGTAAATGATATCGATCCAGCCCTCAGACGCCCAGGGAGATTTGATAGAGAAATCGAAATTGGAGTTCCTGATACAGATGGGCGATATGAGATCTTATTGATTCATACACGGGGAATGCCTTTAAATGGTGATGTTAACCTTCGTCTTATGGCAGAAAAAACTCATGGATTTGTAGGAGCAGATATAGAAGCCTTAGCTAAGGAAGCGGCGATGTTAGCAATAAGAGAATTATTGCCGAGAATAGATTTAGATAAACCTATACCTCTTGAGATATTATTGGAACTTCAAATTAAAATGAAACACTTTGAAGCAGCAAGAACCAGTATTGAACCTTCAGCTTTAAGAGAGGTATTAATTAGTCAACCTACTGAAACATGGGAAGATATTGGAGGCTTAGAAGATGCTAAACAACAATTACAAGAAGTAATAGAATGGCCCTTGAAATACCCAGAATTATATCGTCATTTGAACTCTAAACCACCTAGCGGTATATTACTTTTTGGACCCCCAGGGACTGGAAAAACACTTTTAGCTAAAGCCTTGGCTCACGAAAGTGAAGTTAATTTTATTTCTGTTAAAGGACCTGAGTTTTTATCTAAATGGGTTGGTGAAAGTGAAAAGGCAGTAAGAGAAACTTTTCGAAAAGCAAGAGCTGCTTCTCCTTGTATTATATTTTTCGATGAAATTGATGCAATTGCAGGAATGAGAGGTAGATTTGCTAGCTCCCAAGTAACTGAGCAAGTTGTTTCACAATTATTAACAGAAATGGATGGTTTAGAAGGTCTAAAGGATGTAATTTTACTTGCTGCAACAAATCGGGCAGATATGTTAGATCCAGCATTACTGCGATCAGGAAGATTCGGGCGGCATATTGAAATCCCTATGCCAGATAAGGAAGCACGTATTGAAATATTCAAAATTCATCTTAAAAATAAACCTCTAGCTGAAGATGTGGATATTGACCAAATGGCACAGAATCTAGAAGGATACACCGGGGCAGATATTCAAGCAATTTGTGAAGAAGCAACACTTTTGACAATTCGTAAAGCAGTAGCAAACACAAACATAAATACACAAAACGCAGAATCAGTTAAAGTTGTGAAAATCTCTAAAACAGAGTTGAATGAATCTATTGAAAAAATTTTAAAATCAGCTGATAAAGCTAAAAAGTCTCATGAAATGTATGCAAAAGAACCTTCAGAAGAGTTATACCGTTAAAAATCATAAATTAATTTAATTTAATCAAGAAAAAAAAGAAGAGATTCTAATGGAATTAGAAGAACAAACTGAAAAAAATGTATTTCTTAGTTTGGATAATTTACTTGAAATATTAGGGAACCCTACAAGAAGAATTATTCTTTCTAAATTAGCTAAAGTTCCTTTGGGAGCTTCAGAGTTAGCAGCTTCATTAGGGAAAAAAATCTCAAGACAAGCAATTCACAGTCAACTTAAAATGCTTTCTGAATCTGGGATAATTGAAAGTTTTGGTGAAGATCCGAGAAATATTAAATATCGAATTAATAGTAATCTATCCTTACGAATTGATATCACTCCAGATTATTATAATATAAATTATAATGTTTCTAAAGTAGCTAATTATAGGGCAAATTTAGAACTAAAAGATACTGGATGTCATATAGATTATCAAAAAATTAAACATCCTGATAAGAAACTCAGATTTTTAGGAGAAAAAATTAAAGAAATTGAACAAAATTTAAGTAGTTTAGAAGGAAAAAGAAATGCTCTTTTACGTAATAAAGAATGCTTCATAATAGAATTAAAAAATATCATCCGGGATCAATATGAAGAAGACCTGAAAGATAAGGAGCAACCAAATTTAGAGAAAGAGATTTTTTATACTTTATTTTATGATCCAATGAAATATTTCAATAGAATAAATATTGATAAATTACTGGATGATATGTTCTTTTCAGATATGGGCCCTATAAGAAGAGATCAACACAAAGTCTCTATAAGATATCTCCTTAAAGATTTATCTAAATTGATGGATTTCTTAAGAGTAGATGAGGAGGATTTTTGGTTCTTCGATATTTAATCTAATGTTTTTAAAAAATGATATCTAACATTATTATTTGAATTATGAATTTACAAGATTTAAAGAAATTAATTCCTGAAATATTCAAACGAGTTAAAAAAGACGTAATGAAAGTTTATAGACGGCATCGGGCTGGATTAAGTCTTGGGCTTGTTGAAATGGGTATGTATGGAGGTGGTTTTATAGGAGGAATGCATTTCAGCCCAGGAACCGATATTGTAATGAATAAAACACCTTTAGAAGTTATTATGAAAGAACAACCCAATGAAATAGTTTGGGCTTATACATATCATATTCTATTACATGAATATATACATTCATTAGGGATTTTAAATGAACAAAGATGCAGAGCCATTACGCTTAAAATAACTGAGAATGTATTTAAAGAAGCTGAACATCCTGCAATAATTCTTGCTAAAAATGGTATTGGGTCTTATTTTCCAAACTTACCCTTAATTTATGCTCCTCCAGATCTTAGTCCCGATGGAATTTCAATTGAATATATACATGATTTTGACCATGAGAGTTATGACTATTACTCATGAGAAACCTAATAATCAAATAATAGAAATCCTCTGTTTCTATAGTATCTAAGCTATTATTAATTGGAATTATATCATCAATCCTTGGAATCGTGTATTTAGATGCAGATAAAGATCTCATTGCACAAAAACTATACGAAAAAACGATTACAGATAGGATATTCAATTTTTGTTATTACTTAACATTTGCACAAATGGGTTATTTCATTTTATATGATATTCAACTATTATCGTTGAATATCTTTTTTTCCCCTTGGATTGGGTTTCTATCATTTTTCCTTTTAGGATACCTTTTTGAGAAAGGTTTCACCAAAGCTATGCGTTCACGTATGCCTTAGGAATATTACTTTTGATTTTGTTCTTCAATAATTGGAGTTAAATTTTGATAAGGAGTATCAAAGTTTGCTAAAACAACTATTAAATTTGGATCTCTTGAAATATTATTACTGCATTTAATAATTTCT
>Ga0209427_10009991_pt1 | contig 10549 bp, 9 predicted proteins | sample DeeMarSWOR136_30_FD_187465 | JGI IMG/M metagenome (GOLD analysis project Ga0209427, IMG submission 187465) | Marine sediment microbial communities from White Oak River estuary, North Carolina - WOR-1-36_30 (SPAdes) (version 2) | ecosystem: Environmental > Aquatic > Marine > Intertidal zone >...
AGAAAAAGCCGGCGGAATCAACACCCCTTCAAACTTGATGCTCCGGGTCGCAGCGCTCGGCGCATCAGGGTCCTGACCGAAACGGTAGTGGGCTCCAAACCCGATGCCGAAGATCAGGCCGTTGAAATCCTTGAGCGGGCTCAGAGAATAGAGGTATTTGAGGCTGGGGTTGACATCGATGCTGAAGTTGTAGGAAGGATTCAGCCCGATGCGCGCCCCGACCTCGAACAAGAGATTATTCGTTCCCAGGCTGCCCTCTTCTGGAACCGCATTGGGAAAAACGCCCATGGCGTAACCGGCCGAGGCTTCCGCACCGATCTCAAAGTTCTTGCTGAAGCGGTTCGCATAGAGCATGCCCAGAGAGAGATAGTAGTACCGGTGGTCCCACTTCTCGGGCTCCACCGGGTCCTGGCTGTCAAAACGCATGATCCCCAGGCGGGCCATGGGCACGAGCACCGGTGTTTTGAGAAACGGCCAGCGGACCAGAGCGGAAAGATCGAAGATGTTGTAATTGCCGCCGTAATTGGCGAAGGGAGTAAGGTTCTGATACTCAACACCGATCGAGACAGGGTATCGGTAATAGGTGTTGTAGTTGATCTGCTGGTCCTGCGCGAGGGTCTGAGCAGTCATACCTAGCATATACACACAGCTCATAATCCCTAGTACGGATAATCGCTTCAGGTTACACTTTTTTTTCATGTTGTATTCTAAGTATAAATGGGTTCTTGAATTAAAATTCTACCACATCATTTTAGTATTACAATAATTTTTATAATACGCATGCCACATTATATTGTACAGGTACCATAAAGCCTATCATGGTAACACATATTACAGGAGAACGTGAAGAGACCGAAATTCTCATATACATATAACCATACATGTACAACTGCACCGCTCAGATTTCAGCCATGGTCCCCTTGACATAAAACCTCGAAAGGGTTATAAATGCAAATATTACAACTATATGCGTATTCCTCTGCTCATATTGCCAAGAAACGAATAGACGGAGGAGCACATGCACTTTAGCTGGTCCATATTTATCGATCTTGGCATCATCTCCATAGCACTCCTCATTGCGACCCTGATAAAGTCAAGGATAAAGTTCTTCGAACGATACCTCATACCAAACTCGATAATCGCGGGATTTCTGCTTCTGCCCTTTTACAGTTATGTCGGTCCTCTTATCAACCTACATACCGAGGGTCTGGGTAATCTTGTGTTTCATCTTCTGAATCTCTCATTCATTGCCATGAGCCTCAGGACTCGACGCCAGAAAGCATCCGGAAAAGGCGTGTTCTCCATGGTGATCGCAATACTGTCCCAGTACTCTATCCAGAGTCTTCTGGGCTTCGGGATCACCTTTCTCTTCATCGTCACCATTATCCCAAACCTCTTTCCAAGTTTTGGACTGCTCATCACTCTTGGATTCGCCCTTGGCCCAGGACAGGCCTTTTCAATCGGGAAGGGATGGGAAGAGTTCGGGTTTTATGGCGGTGGAAGTGTGGGCCTTACCTTTGCGGCAATCGGATTTCTCTGGGCAAGTTTTGGAGGTATTGTTCTCATTAACTGGGCAAGACGAAAAGATTGGATAGAAAAACCACACGCCGGAAAAAAAGACACACGTACCTCACAGACCGGCACGCATCATGAAGCCGCGCCATCAGGAAAAAGCCTGGAAGCTATATTCGGATCGGGAACCATTGATCCTCTGTCGTATAATCTGAGCTTCGTACTCGGCATTTATCTCGCAACCTTCCTATTACTTAAATTGATTACCTATTCACTCTCCTTTGCGGGGGATGTCGGGGTTGACTTTGCAGAGGGGCTCTGGAGCATCGCATTTATCTTTGCATCGCTTATAGCAGTGGGAGTAAAAAAACTCTTTACGTTCTTCGGGGTGGATAAAACCATCGATAATGATCGTCTCACGAGAATCGCAGGAACATCGGTGGACATCATGGTCGCAGCCGCAATCGGAGCCATTTCCCTTATCGTTGTGGCGCACTACTGGCTCCCAATTACTGTAATGGCGATCCTGGGGGGTATCATCACGATACTCTCAGTTCTCTGGCTATCCTCTCGTATGTTCAGGGATTATATCTTTCATCGTACCATCATTATCTACGGCGCAATGACAGGAACCCTCCCCACAGGACTGGCTCTTCTCAGAGTAATTGATCATGAGTTCGAGACACCTGCGTCATCGGACTACATGTATGCGGTAGGTATTACCTTCATCTTCGCAATCCCCTTTATTATTTCGATGAATTTTCCGGCCTATGGATACTCGAGCGGCCGTTCGATCTATTACTGGATCACCTTTCTGATCTATTTCACCTATTTGATCTTTGTGCTCGTTGCATTCAGGGTTATCACTGGAAAAGGCGCCTTTAAAAATGCAGGAAGGATCTGGTTGGAAAAGTAGTCACTTACACTGAATGGTGTAAGTGCATATTTATTTAGTGGAGACCGGCATGGACCTGGAAAGTTTTATCAAACGCTATATCTACGAATCAGATGAAGCCAGGATTCAAAATCTGTTCAACTCAATAAAAGTGTACATGAATGAAATACAGGACGTTAAAACACGGATCGCATCGATTCATCTACTCATAAGGAAATTGAGAAACCTATCGAATGAGTATCAGAAGATGATTAAAAATAACAACGTTTAAGATGCATGAAAAAACCTAACAAGTTACGAGTTAGGGCACTCACTCTGACATATTTTAAATACAATCTAAGCAGTTTTGGGAGGAAAATACAAACTGATGGTCTGTGAGTTTCAGAAAGAAAATGAGAAATAAGGTATAAAAAGTATAAAAAACACTTTTTAAGGGAATAGACCTAGCTTGGAATGGGCTTCGCCTAACCTTCCCAACGCTAGAGCATATGCGGCCATCCTTATACTTATTTTCTTCTCCTTGGAAATTTTCCCCTTAACTGGTTCTAAATCCCATAAGTCGTGCCGTTTATTAAGATCCTTGATGAATTGATCCTTAAACAGGTTCTCCACATCATCCTCCCATCTGGATTACACTTTTTTTTAGAGTATTTACCTCATTATTAACAAAATTCAATATTGACAAAATATGTGAAAATAGTAAAATGTGTTAATATATTAGCTCGCGTGTTCACACAACTTATTATCTAATCTCCAGTTCTACTCTCACAAATATCTGGTTCGAATTATAACAAAAGGAGGATGTAACGATGTCACGATTTATTGCTGCTCATTCGGTCCCTTTCACTGAGGAAGCTCTAATAGGTTTAGCTAAAGAGGAGGCTCCTAAGTTTAAAAAAGCGGGGATAACTTGGATTAGGACTCATTGTGATTTCGAGGATAACAAGCACTTCTGTGAATGGGAAGCACCCAATAAGGAGGGAATTGAACAAATCTTTAAAAGATTAGATATACCTTTTGATGGAATCTACCCTGTAAAGATTTTTACTGTTGCTACGGCATCATTCGAGAAATGAGGTTCGGCTTATACAAAGGAGTTACGAGAACGATCCGAAGTGCATGGATGCTCGAGTTTCAGAGGAACCAGGAAGGCCACTCCCGACCTCTGAACTGCCCAAAATGCGCTCATGAGATGTCGGAAATATCACTGGTACCGAAGGTGCCCGTGTTACGATTGATGGCAATCTTCACCGAACTGCATGATGTGCGGAAGAATGTTGTTTAAGTAAAGCCATTCCAAGATTTTAACATGTCATGCGGTTCATACATGCCCGCCACCTATTTCACCTGAAGAAGAGGATTTCAACACTTATGGAAAAAATTGTAATGATTGAATCACTAAAATACCAGAGGCAGTGGAAGTAACCTCGAAGTGTGTTCTAGAAGGGTTGGAATATGCTTTTAGAGGCTTAGCATCTTTTCCGAGAGCCTTTCCCTTGCACGAGAAGGTATTTTCCTTGCGTTCGAAGAGGTGGGTTGGTATTTAAAACTTGATAAGAAAGAGGCTTTCCTGTGAATGTGAACACGAACCTCTGTAAAGCTTTCTATTTGTCAACAATCTCTGTTTTTACTGCTATTGGTGTTGTTTCTCTCCGGTCCTATTTTATAAGTCCATCTATGTAACGGACCGCGTCGGTAACGACCCGGTCGACCTCTTCGATGCCCGCATAGTCGTGGCCTTTCACGACGGGCGCGCACTCCTCCACACACATGAAACCGTCCCAGCCAACGCGCTTCGCTTCAAGCACGAATGCCTCGTAGTTAACCGTGAATAAGACCGAAGCCTGGCAGGGAAGGTTCACCGGAATTGGACCGATTTTCCCAGTTTCCGTCTCCCCGATACTCCAGGCGGGGTAGTGGCAGAACGGCGCAAGCCGGTCCTTGCAACGCTCGAACGCGTCGTGTATATACTCGTTACTCTGCTTTGCGCCGAAGCAGTGGGGGTCCATGTTGAGCTTGAAATTGTCCATCCCGATCTCATCGAGCATCTGGAGGGCGTCCTCGTACCCTACGTTGAATATCGGTGACAGATTCTGGAGTGCAAGGTCGAGTCCTCGCTCCTTTGCCCACACCGCCACCTCACCCATACCGTCGCGCGCGTACCGCCAGCGATCGAGCATCGTCAAGTCGGCCCTCATGCTGTGGTGAGCGGTAGCAATATCGTAAGTAGCTATACCTGCACCGTCGAGCGTGGTGCCGGTCCACTCTGCCAGGACCTTTACAACTGACACCTCAAGATCGACGGCGAGGTCCAGGATCATCGTCATCATCGCGAGGTTGTTTTCCCGCTCCTCACGGGTAAGGTGGGTGAAGTTTCCCATACTCTCGACCGCGCAGATCGCGACCCCATATTCCTTCGACGCCTGCTTTATCTTCTTTCTGTCATCACCTTCCAGGTCAAGCGGTGACGCGACCGGTCTTCTCGCCTCGATGGCGATGCCCTCTATCCCCATTCCATGTATCTTTTTTATCTGGTCCGTGATAGACAGCGGCTCTCCCTTGAACCAGAGCCCTCCGTACGTCACGCTCAAAAGCCCGTGCTTAATCATCGCCATCTCTCCTCCTTACGTGTATGTGCCGTATTGATCCTCTTCTACATTAGCCGGATCGGGGATGATTGATGGTAATTTATATAAGTCGTGATTCGTCAGTTTTAGAAAAGCTCACCGTAAAAAACCCCCGATTTGTCCATTATTTCTTTCCAACTTCTCTTACCGATGGAAGATATCAACCTTCTTGTAAACATGCTACCCGGATCAGGATATGTTGTCAATAATAGAGATTTCTAATAGTTACACAGGGCATTTCTTAGAACAGAGATAAGCATTATATATGGATATACGTTTGAGTGGCGTCTTCCCGTAGCTGCCTAATAGAAGTTTCTGTTAAAGTTCCTGCTATTCCCGATGCCTTACTAAATGCAGAGCTGATGCGGGGTATATCAAACTATTCCTGGCGGTAATATATTCTGTAAATATATGAAAAATACCTGTATCCCATTTTTCATTTCTACAATCATCTTATATGACGAGAAATGCCAAGACTTTTCCAAAATCACTATTTCTTGTTAATTGGTAGCCCGCCATACGGTAGGTACAACATTTCCAACTAGTTTCGGAGAAAATGTTTCCTTTTGACACTTACCACTAGTCAAGTACAGCTTGAGAGGTTCCATCATAATATTTTTCAATCAATACCCCATTCAAGACTGTCAAGGATGTCAACATAAAAAATTTCTCCATCTTCTTCGAAATCTATCATGACTTTGTGGCGTCCGCTGTCAAAGACGAATATCGGCTCCTCAATGTCCCAGCTGATAATTCCCCAATACCAGTCCAGCTCCCGCTCGTTTAGGCTTCTTACGGTAACTGTTTCTCCAGAAAAAATAAGATTTCGTACAAGAGTGAGAGCTTTGGGGATTGAATCACCATTAATAGCGCAACAAACAAGAACGAATGGCTTCTCCGTGGGTACATACATAACTAGTGTTGCGTGTTGGAGAATGGAGAGGAGCTTTCCACGCTTGATCAGTGTTGTAAGATAAGGACCACAAATAACGGGATTGTCTCCCTGTAATTCTTTCATAACGGATGAATCGGCTAAATGTTTAAAGAAATCATGCACCATTTTTTCATTTTGACTTTCAGTAAGAGAAATATATGTTACACCGCTCGGGATTATCAAATTTTCGTTTGCTACCATTTTATAGGATTTGCTTGGAACATCACCTGCCCAGAAGAGGTACCTGACCTCATCTATGTCTTTTTTTTCAATCGTAAAAGGAAAAAACGTACTTTCAATGGTAGTTTGCGCTAGATAAAGCATTCTTTTTCGTAGCAGGTCTGCCATTTTTTCATTTCCTTTTGCCAATGCAATCATCAGCGCCGTGTATCCCTCTTTTGATTCGGCATTAACATCGGCATTTGCAGAGAGAAGTAATTTGGCAGTTTCTATTTGATCTTCATTTGCAGCCTTCATAAGTGCTGTAAATCCATCACTATCAGTCGCATCTGGGTCCGCCCCAGCCTTGAGAAGCATTTCAATATCCTTTATATGCCCACCCGTAGAGGCGAACATTAGTGCAGTGTATCCATTCTTTGCCTGAACGTTTACATCTGCGCCCCCTTCAAGAAGCGTTGCTGTGAGATCTGAATGTCCCCATTGTGCTGATACCATAAGTGCAGTGTAATCTTCCACGGTCTGTGCATTTACATCCGCACCTCTCTCCAGTAACAAATTTGAGATTTCCCTACGTTCCCATTGCTGTGACAAAATCAATGCGGTGACTCCCTTGTTGTCCTTATTATTAACATTTGCTCCATTCTCAATCAGTAGCTGTGCAACTTCCGTACGTCCCGCTTCAGATGCATACATGAGCGCCGTACGTCCCATATCGTCCCGGGCATTTACGTCAGCACCGTTATCAATAAGGATTTCAACTATCTTTTCATGCCCCGGGCACGAGGCACGCATAAGCGCTGTGGTTTGCTTGTCATCCCGTCTATCAACGTCGACTCCTTCATTTATCAGTCGACGAACGATTTTTATATTGCCCTCGGCGGCGGAACGAAACCAAAGATCTTCATCAGTTTTAGGGATACTTGCACAGCCGACCAAAAATGCTGACAGACTTAGCACTGCAGTGCAAAGAGCTATGAACTTAGTTTTATCCATATGTATACCCCTAAAAATGTCGTTTTCACAGATGAATGCAGCATGTCCTGAAACGCAGGCCTTCTCCATCTGATCGATGGACCGTGCTTGCAGATCGTTCCAAGATCATCAGTCGTGCTTTGCACCTGCCTCGCGCAGAAATTCAGCAGTCTCGGTGTGGCCCTCTTCGAGTGCGTACATCAGTGCTGTGTGATCATCGTTGCATCGAGCGTTTAAATCCGCACCATTCTCAACGAGAAGCTGAGCGACCTCTTTTTGGCCCTTATACGCTGCCTGCATGAGTATAGTCCATCCATCCTCATCCGAAGCGTTGACATCAGCACCGGACTCTATGAGTAATCTGGCTACCTCTGGATGTCCCATTGCTGCTGCATACACTAATGCAGTGTGTCCATTCATAAGTTGAGTATTAACATCTGCTCCAGCATCTAAGAGTAGTTTCGCAACCTTTGTGTGCCCTTGTTGCGCAGCTATAATTAATGCTGTCGCGCCCTCCGTTGACTGAGCGTTGACATTTGCTCCTTTCTCAATAAGTAACTGGACAACTTCACTATATCCTAATTGCGAAGCTCCCATTAGCTCAGTGAATCCCCTATTGCCTTGAGCATTAACATCCGCTCCTGCCTCTACTAGCATTCTGACCACCTCAATATTTCCAAAATACATTGCAAAAGATAAAACGGTGTAACCATGATTCTCCTGAGCATTGACATCCGCTCCTGCCTCTATTAGCATTCTAACAATTTCGGTATGCCCCCCTTCTAACGCGAGCATTAATGCTGTTTTCCCATTATAGGCTTGAATATTAACGTCCGCTTCTGCATCTATAAGCAGGCTGGCAGCTTCAAGATGTCCCTCACTTGATGCGTAAATTAATGCAGTATTTCCACCCTCCCTTTCCATAATGTTAACGTTTGCTCCTGTATCTATAAGCAACTGTGCAATCTCTGTATAACCCATTCCCGATGCATACATCAATGCAGTATATCCTTCCTCACTCAGAGCATCAGCATCCCCTCCTTGCTCTAATAAACTTTTTACTTCAGCATAATCGCCACTCATTACTGACTGGAAAAAAACTTCTGAATCAACTCCTTCCATTTCTTCTTGGATTTTTGGAATAGTTGCACAGCTACTAATCAGCAGTAAAGCTAAACTAAAAAACAAGATTATCACTAACGTTCTGATTTTCATTTTCTAGCCTCATTGAAATATATTTAGGTCGAACTTCGAATTTATGTTTTAAACGGGAAAAGCAACTATTTTCGTTAAAAAACTGAAACAAACCATGCTTTTAAACGAAGTTCTCAAAGATTACCGTGCAATATATCAGATTAAGCTACATTTATATACCGATGTGTGAAATTCGACATTCACCCTATTTAATCAACACTGAAGCATATCATTGATGTATAACATCACATATTGTTTTCGTTTTTATGATTAATTTTGCAATTACTATGCCGCGCTACGTGGTTTTTATAATTCTTTATAGCGAAATGAATTGTTCGAATATTTCATTAATCCCATCGTTAGAAAGGATCTCAACTAATGTTTATGACTTTGGGTGTATATAACTACTAAATCTATGTATCAATAGAGTTATGTCGATAATAATTACTTCGAAGTTGGACAAATGTTTAATACCCTTGATGCATAAGAAAACAACCATCACAGTTACACATCTCCGTATTGTTCACATTTATCAAGGCTGCCTTACCGGATGCAGAGCTGATGCAGGGCATCTAGCTATTCTTTGCAGTAATAGATGTGATAAAGTTGGAAATCGGGATGCAGATCAGATTCAGCTGGGAAATCAGTATAGGTATAAACATATTCCCACGTGTTCCCATTATTGCTGATTTTGTCCAATTCATGAAAAATTTCTGATGATCCACTTATTCTAATGTATGTCTTGTACCGAATATTCCCTTCTGAATCAGTCCATTTGTCTACTTTGACAAAGCTGTTACTCCATGGATTCTCCAATGAATAATGGCCCTACCTTTCAGGCAAGGATTAGCGGCAGCGTAGTTTCTAAGGAGGTATTCACCTCTGGATATTGAACCAGACGAAGTTAATTTATAGTATATTGCTGTCATAAATATGAACAATATGGTAAGTCCCCTCTTCAACAGACTGGTTTCTAATGGCGGTTTCAGCCCCGTTATCTATCTCCGCCTCGATAATGTATTCACCGGGCTCAACCATCCCTTCAGTGTGGCCCTCGTTGGGGCACAAGGGTGAACTGATAATGCTCGATCCTTTATCCTGATCACCCAATTTGTAGAGATATAAAGCTGTAATGCTCCGACAGGCTGTCATCTCATTGCGGATATGCAAAGTCCCGGTACCGGGGAACACACAACCGGTCAGCAGAAATAGCAGAAGCATGGCAACCAACACAACGGTTATAATACTTTTTCGCATAACGCTCCTCCTATTATTTATAGGAGTTTTAACATGTCTTCTGAAACAGGACATTCCGATTTCCTTGTTTACAAGAATGAAATAACCAGATGCAATTCTGATGCAGAATCGAGATGTGGTTTATATCAGGATGTACGACGTGAAGTCAGATGCTTTCAAGCAGGACACTAAGTGCAGCGGTATTTTCAAAAATCATTTACATTCTCCCCTGCACGTATAGAGTTATTCTGTTTAAAACTATGAAGCAATATCCATACCAATTTGTTTGTATGATCGTATTGTTACTCTCTATATTCTATGAATTACGTAATAAAGCATTGATGATATGTGAAGTGATGCACACAAAGTGGTAAAAAGTACACAGTACTGTATTGTTTTATACAATCTGTCGCCTCCTTGAGATTAGTTTCTTCAAGCCTGCCTTACCAGATACAGAGCTAATGCGGGGTGTATCAAAACATTATACTGAAGATTGATAGCATGTCCTAAGATAAGAGTTGGTTACAACGTATTGTATTGAGCTGCGAGTACAGTTACTAGTACTTCCAATCACCTGCAAAACATTCGATGTTTACTTACTCGATTACCGAATAGTGACAGTCTAAAAGTTCAATATACTTACCTTGTGGCGATTCCATAAATGTCTTAAACTTTTTCATTACCTCTTTCATTCGGTCTGATTTAGGTGAAAATATGTTACCAGCCCACCAATCGTGATTGCTTTTAGCATCTTTCCAGAGCTCGGTAAAAGCAAAGTCACTTGCACTATTATTCGGTTCGTGTGGAATTGTTTCAGAAAACCGCTCGACCGCTTCAATGGATAGTAATCCGGGTGCTTGCTTTTCAGCAGGGATAAACTCTTCAAGTACCCATTTCTTCAAATCAGCTAAGGTACCAGGGTCTGCACCTGGTTTTACATTGAACATAGCGACGATACGTTTTTTTGCCATGATACACCCCTAAACAGGAATATTGAGT
>Ga0209427_10009992_pt1 | contig 10548 bp, 11 predicted proteins | sample DeeMarSWOR136_30_FD_187465 | JGI IMG/M metagenome (GOLD analysis project Ga0209427, IMG submission 187465) | Marine sediment microbial communities from White Oak River estuary, North Carolina - WOR-1-36_30 (SPAdes) (version 2) | ecosystem: Environmental > Aquatic > Marine > Intertidal zone >...
AAGATATCGGTTCCCGGTGAGATTCTCAGCAAACCTGGTAAGATAAATGAAACGGAATTCGATTTGATTAAGGATCATGCCCAAGTAGGTTATGACATATTAAAGGAAATAGAATTTCCATGGCCCATTGCAAAGATTGTGCTTCAACATCACGAAAGGATGGATGGTTCTGGATATCCGTCAGGTCTTTCTGGCGAGGACATTACCATGGAAGCAAGAATCTTAGCCGTAGCAGATGTGGTTGAGGCCATGGCCTTTCACCGTCCCTATCGACCGGCTCTTGGCATTAAAAAGGCGTTAGATGAGATCTCCCAGAAGAAGGACATCCTTTATGACTCTAAAGTAGCGGATGCATGCTTGAAGCTTTTTAATGAAAAGGGATTTAAGTTCGGGTAGAAGTGAGTTTTATAGATTTTTTCTTACAAAAATTCCTCTATTACTTCAAAAAAGCTAATCTTTCATTTCTGGTTCACCCTGTCTAATCCATTTCTAACAGGTCCATAAAAATAGGGAATTTCATATTATTAAGAAGCCCTTTTTCATATGGTTTTTTACAGCTAGCTAAAAGGGAAAGTAAAAATAGCTGATTTTTTTTGATTTGACAAGCTATCAGTTAATATCCTTGACTAAAATTTATAAATTTATTATATTTTCAATTGTTAAAAGTTCTCAAGATTGCACTTAATATTCTACCTCTTAATATATGCCTCATTAAGGCATTTTCTTATCTGACTTTGATGTTCTCGAAATAAAAGAATTTATTTATATAAATCTAAAGGAGATGGCTTATGGAAATACGAATTACTAAAAATGAATTTTTTAAAGCATTACAGAGTGTCCAGGGGATAGTGGATATAAGGAGTACAATGCCAATTCTTTCAAATGTTTTAATTGAAACACACGAAGACAGTATCAGTGTCGTTGCAACTGATCTTGAAATATGTATAAAGGGTTTCTATAGTGCTCGGGTAATACAAAAAGGGAAGGTGACCATAAATGCAAAGAAAACACACGATATTGTGAGAGAATTACCAGATGAAGATATCCATCTATATGAAGAAAAGGATAATTGGATCAAAATATCATGCGGAAGATCTGATTTTAACTTAGCTGGTTTTGCACCAGAAGATTTTCCAACTCTCCCCGCTTATACCGAAGAAGGAATGATCAACCTCTCCAGCAGTAATTTTAAGAATATGGTTGAAAAAACTATCTTTGCGGTTTCATTGGATGAAAATCGTCAGGCATTGAATGGGGTATTGTTAAAATTGATGAGCAATAAGATTCAAATGGTAGCCACGGATGGCCACAGGCTTGCCTTTATATCGGATACAAATATAGAAAGCTTAGAAAATGAAATGTCAGTTCTTATCCCTAGAAAGACACTGGCAGAACTATCAAAATCTTTAAATGAAGAAGAGCCCTTATTATTAGGTATCCATGAAAACCATATCGTATTTAAACAAGCGGGATATGTATTGATCTCGAGGATGATTGATGCACAGTTCCCCAATTTTGAACAAGTTATTCCCAGAGAAAACAAAGTCAAATTAAAAGTCTCTAAAGAAGAATTTACTCATGCTCTAAGAAGAGTTTCTGTACTACTCAAAGATAGGTCAAAAATGGTTAAATTTTCTATTCAAAACGATCAGATAATTCTTACATCTGAGGAATCAGAAATAGGGAATGCAAGGGAGGAAATTAATCTTGATTTTAAGGGAGAGGGGTTTACGATAGGTTTTAATGCTCGGTACTTATTAGACGCTCTGAATGCAATAGATACGAAAGAGGTAGGTATAGAACTTAAGGATTCTTTGAATCCGTGCCTATTAGTTCCTTATGGCAATGATAATTATAAATGTGTGATTATGCCTATGAGGGTATAATTCATGAGTTCGAATAGCATATTTTTAGATGGCTTTCTCGCAGGTCTTATTTTTGGATTATTGTTAGCCTTTATTATTTATAAATTTTGGTTTAAGAAGCCATCTTTTGATGATAACAAAGGTATTGATCAACTGATAAAAGAATTTAACGAACATTTTAAGAAAGCCAAAAAGAAAAACTCTAATTTTCGTAAGCAAAAAGGTAATTAAATTGAAGTCTGAAATTGAACAAATAAAAATAGAGTTAAGAAATATGAGACGTGATTTAGAGGGATTAAAAAAAAGATATCATAATAATGGATGTAATGAGATCAAATATATGCTTCGAAGAAGAGGATATGATTGTCTGAGAAGTAATCCAAAGAACGGATTAATCCTTCCTCGCAATTTTGACAGCTCTACAGAAGATTTTTTTTATGATTTAATGAAGAAATATTCTTTTAGGATGTTCTTAAGAGACGTTATCAAGCTTAGGAGATCATTCAAGGTAGAGGATTTAGTTGCATACTGTAGTGAAGAAACGGTTAAAAATTATATTGAGATTCTTTTAGACAGGGGTATTTTAGAGGGTATGGATTCATTCAGGTATAGATTATTGTCAGATTCTGTTGTAAGTTTTGGAGACACACTCGAATGGTTTATTGCAAAGATTTTTGAAAAAGAGTTTTACTCCATATCTTCATGGGGGATAAATATTAGCAATACTCAAAGAGGGGGAGATTTTGATGTGATCTCTTTTGTTGAAGGAAATTTTATATATTCAGAGATTAAATCTTCTCCTCCAAAGCATATTGAAATCAACGAGATCTCATCTTTTTTGGATCGGATTGAAGACTTACAGCCTGATCTGTCAATATTCTTTGAGGATACTGAGTTAAGATTAAGCGACAAAATCGTTCCTATGTTTCAAGAGGAGTTAGAGAGAAGAAGCAAAGGATATGGAAAAAAGAGATTTTCGATTAGGGGTTTTGTTGAAGAGGGGGATAATATATTTCATATTAATGAAAAGATATTTATTATAAATAGCAAACCAGATGTCATTAGAAATTTGGGATTTTTGCTACAGTACTTTTTGAAGAATAAAAATACTATAAACTGGATCAGAGAAGCAGAGTGTTGAAAATTTTATTCGTATGCACGGGGAATATATGTAGAAGCCCAATGGCTGAAGGAATAATGAAGAAGAAATTAAAACTGATGAAGATAAGAGATATTGCTGTATCCTCTGCAGGCATAAGTGCATTCGACAGTAGTAAGGCATCTAAAAAAGCAGTGGAGATTTCTAAACAAGGAGGAGTTGATATTTCAGAACATAAGGCTAGGGCAATCGATGAAGATATCGTTGAGAGGGCTGATATGATTTTAGTGATGGATTCCATTCAAAAGGAAGAGCTTTTAACAAATTTTCCAAAGTCGAGTAATAAAATATATTTCCTAGGGAGTTTTCTAAATGAAAATGAAGAAGAAAGAGAAATCCTCGATCCTTATGGTTTGTCTATTTATAACTACAGGCTGTGTTTTGGCGAATTAAATATGGCTATTGAGGGTCTTTTAGATTTTATAATGAAAAATAAGAACAATAGTAATCAATGAAATAAAAAGGAGAGGTGACAAATGAACTCAGATAAAATGCCAAAAGAATTTGAAGAGTTATCAAAAGCAATTAGCGATGCGATAACGAATTCAAAATCAGTAATGAAGATAATTAATAGACTGCGTAAAAAAGATCAAATAAGTTCTGAGAGCTTTTTGGTTTTGATTATGAAAATGCAGTTGTTGAATGATCTCAAAAAAAAGGATTCTGCATTTCATGAAAAAGAATTTCCTCTTCCTCAACTTCCTTTGGATACTTCTCAATATATTGATGGGGAAAAATTAACACCCAGTGAATTAGCTTTTCAAGAATATTGTGCGAAGATTTTTGATGAAAAGACTTGGTTAAAAAAATTAGGATTGATATTAAAAGACGATGATAAAGAAGATGACAAATAAAAAACACCTAATTTTTATTTTTATCAATCCCTTCATCAATTTTTACTTTAATGTTCTTTAAGTCCAATCTTTTTAATACCTTATGTATCTATCATATAATTTTTTCTTGTATTCAAAATATGGTTGTGTTAGTGTCTAAAAAATTTATCTGGATGAAATTTTCTTTATTGTAATTCTTATTCAATGAATATGACAACTGATAATGATATAAATGATCTTATAAAATTAGTAGGTAATGTATTCGATGCCTTTACTTCTGCCTTATTTTTGGTTAATGAGACAAAGTCTAAGGTTATTTTAAAAGCCTATCATTCTCTTAGCCAAAATATTGTTGAGAGTACGACGATTAAATTTGGTCAAGGATTAGTTGGATGGGTTGCTCAAAACGAAGAGAGCCTAAATGTTTCTAAATTTAAACATGATACAAAGACACTTCAGTTTTACTCTATTGATGAAGAGATTAAATCTTTTATGGCAGTTCCTGTTTTTCTCTCTGGACTTGTAGGGGTGTTGTGTGTAGACAGTAAAAAGAGTTATGTTTTTACCTCAAAGATGCAAAAATTACTTATAGGTTTTGCGGAGCAGTTTTCTCGCTTGATATATCATTCCAGAGAAAAGGAGCAGAAAGGAAAGAGTAGTGCAGATATAAAATCAATTTATGAATTTTGCAAAAAGATATCTTCTGCTAATAATGTAGAAAAGATTCTCAATTTTTTATGTAATCTTTCAGATAAGATTATATCCTACGATGGTTTCTTTATATCACTTATAGATGATGAAGATAGGAAATATAAAGTAGTAAAATCTTTTGGCTTTGATTCTGATTGTAAAGGAATAACCATATCTTCCCAGCATAGCTTAATGGGATGGGTTATCAGAAACGGCTCCACTCTCAATATTTCCAATCTCGCACAAGAGTCAAAAAAGACCTATATATGCTCTCCTTACGAACCAAGTTTAAATGTGAAATCTTTTTTAGGTATTCCTCTTCAAGTAGAAAATAGAATCCTTGGTGTATTAGGCTTTACCAGAAACGAAAGTGATGGTTTTAATAATAATGATATACAAGTAGCATCAATCATAGGTTATCATGTTTCCATTGCTTTAGCTCATGCAAAACTTAATGAAAAGTGGAATAGCTTAGAATTTATTGATAGCGTAACCGACTTTTATAATATAAGATATTTTCATGAAAATATTGAAAAAATATTAAATAAAGCATCCAAAAAACTTTATAAACTTGCACTCTTTTTTATTGAAATTGACCAACTTGAAAGAATAAAAGAGAGATTTGGATATGGTGTCAGGGACGGGGTTATAAAACAGGTAGCGGAAGTTCTGAGGGGTTTTCTCGGAAAAGAAGATTTGTCAGTAAGATATAGTGAGAACAACTTCCTCTTGTTAATACAAGATATTGATTTAGATAAAGCTGAAGGAAAAGGCGAGAAAATTAGAGAGATACTTGAACAGGCGATTTTTGTGTCAAAAGATAAAGAAGTAAATGCAACGGTGAGTATAGGGATTTCTTTATATCCTGACGATGGAAATACGAAACAGGGATTGATAGATAAAGCTATTCTTGCCCTTATGACGGCAAAGAAATCCGGGATGAATCGAGTCTGTAGCTATAAGAAGATAAGGGGAACTATAGTTTCTCCAAAGTGAGGAAGGCAAATAATGATTTTAGACAATATCTTCAGTTTTTTTTCAAAGGATATGGCCATTGATCTGGGAACAGCCAATACATTAATCCACATTAAAAATGAAGGTATTGTTTTAGATGAACCTTCCATGGTGGCTATCTCAAGAAAAGACGATGAAATCATTGCAATAGGGAGAGAAGCTAAGGAGATGTATGGGAAAACTCCTGATACAATCAAGACCATCAGGCCAATGAAAGATGGGGTTATTGCCGATTTCGAAATCACCCAGAGGATGATAAAGTATTTTATTCAAAAAATTCATAATCGAAAAAGCCTTCTCCATCCTCAAACAATTATAGCGATTCCTTCAGGGATCACACAGGTAGAAAAGAGGGCTGTTATTGATTCTGCAGAACAATCAGGTGTTCGGAAGGTACATCTCGTAGAAGAACCTATGGCAGCAGCTATAGGTTCTAAGTTGCCCATAGATAAGGCCATTGGAAATATGGTGATTGATATAGGAGGAGGCACGACAGAGGTAGCGGTGATTTCCAAATCAGCCATTGCCTATAGTGAATCGATTAGGATTGCGGGAGATGAGATGGATGAGGCAGTTGCTCACTTTATTAAGAAACGATATAACCTTGATATAGGTATATTTGAAGCTGAGAGAGTTAAGATGGAGATTGGTTCAGCCTTTACTTTAAAAAATAAGTTAGAAACTGTGATCAGGGGAATCGATTTAGTTAAAGGTATCCCAAAAGAGATAAAGGTTGATGATGAAGCAATTCGGGAATCTTTAGATGAACCTGTTTCTTCTATAGTCAATGCTATCAAGAAGGCTTTAGAAAAGATTACTCCTGAGTTTGCAAGAGAGATAATGAGTAGAGGAGTTGTATTGGCAGGGGGAGGTTCTCTTTTGAAGGGTTTAGGGCCAAGACTCCATAAGGAGACCAATCTTCGTATATACAGAGCCAACGATCCTTTAAAAGCGGTGGTAAGAGGAGCTGGCGAAATATTGGAAAACTTTAAAGAAATGAGAAAGGTCTGTATTAATTAAAAATCTTCTTCTTTACTAATGAGCTCCATGAATTCCATTCTTGTTTCCTGCCTGCTTTTAAAAGCCCCCAGCATTGCACTCGTTGTAGCTACAGTGTTTTGCTTTTCAACCCCTCTCATAATCATACAGAGATGTTTGGCTTCTATAACGACAGCAACCCCTTTTGGCTTGAGTATGTCTTGAAGGTTTTGAGCAATCTCAGAAGTCAGTCTTTCCTGAACCTGTAGTCTCCTTGCAAAGACTTCTACTAATCTTGGAATTTTGCTCAGGCCAATTAATTTACCATCAGGAATGTAGGCCACATGGCATTTTCCAAAAAAGGGAAGGAGGTGGTGTTCACAAAGACTGAATATGTCTATCCCTTTTACAATGACCATTTCATCATATTTTTCTTCATATAAGGCACCATTTAATAATTCGGCTATGTCTTGCTTGTATCCTTTTGTAAGAAACTTAAAAGTATCTTCAACTCTTTTGGGGGTGCCTTTAAGACCCTGTCTATCAGGGTCTTCACCAATCCCTTCTAATATTTCTCTTATTATTTTTTGCATATTAGTCTCCTTTATAAATAACGTAGTTATTTCCAGACTCATATATTTTGATTTTGTAAAGTTCTCCCTTTGGAATTTTATCCTTTAAAATTTCCCAGAATTTTTTAGCAAGGTTTTCCATGGTCGGAATAGTATCTTTCAAGAAATCCACATCTAAATTGAGGTTCTTGTGATCAACCTTATCTATGATCTCTTTTTTTGCTACATCCTCGAGATCGTCGATATTGATTATCATCCCTGTCCTTTCATCGATCTTACCCTTTACGGTAATTTCTAAAGTATAAAAGTGTCCGTGTCCATGAGGATTACTACACTTTCCATATATCTCTCTATTCTCTTCTTCACTTAGTTTTGGATTGAAGAGTCTGTGAGCAGCACTAAAACTCATTTTTTTTGTAACAAACATTTCAAAAATATCCTTAACATACTAATTTTTTATTAAATAAAGATGACCTTTCTATCGTTAATCCAATCTTCGATTGAACTTATTGTCTTTTTATGTATTTTATTGAAATCAGCCTCATTTGGCAAGAAACTTCTGCCCTTGGCAGGGGGGTCATTTATTTATGGAGGGATTTCCCATATTTTCTTTACCTTTCTTGCTCACCCAAGAAAGGTATTTAAAGAAGGTGCCCCCTGCTTTTTTTAACGGCGTTTTTCTGCACGGTTATGTCCTTTTCTTGCTCGTCCAAGAAACGAACCAAAGAAGGCAGAGATTAGGATTTTTTGAAAAAAAAATCTTTCAGCTCCTGCAGTAGCGTTTTGGCTTTAAACTTCTTCCAACGGCTTTGTCCCTTTTTTGCTCGTCCAAAAAAGGGACGGAAAAAAGGACGCCCCCGTCGATTTTTTTAACGGCTTCTGCCTTCACTCGCTCAGACGGTAAAAGAAACTCGCTACTCTCAAACACCTTTTACCGTTTTATCCTCGCTTACCTCGGCATAAACCTAAAAAGCAGAAGGGGGAGTTTAAAAAGATAAGGAAAAATTCCTGAAAAGCAAAAGGGGGCAAGAACTAAAAGAACTTTGAATTGTAAAAAACTCTTTGATTTTATATAATTACATGAATTTTGATACTTTATATAACAGAGAAAAAGCATAAACAAGAACTTCGTCTATTAATTGTTAGGTGTTAACCAACATAGAGAGAGAACAAATGAAAAATATCAATCGCATACTTAAAAAGGTATTGCCCCGTCCTTTTTCGTTCGCATTAATATCTGCACGATATACAATCCGCAGAGAACTGAATAGACGTAAATTTTCTGGAGGGGAATACTACTGTCCAATCTGTGACAGCCAGATTAGGGCTTATATAATTACCGAAGGGATTGCTTCTTGTCCGATTTGTGAATCATCGGAAAGACATAGAGTTGATTGGATATTTCTTCGCAAAGAAACTAATCTATTCGACCAGACTCCCAAAAGAATGCTTCACGTTGCCCCTGAACTATTTTTTATATCACAGTTCAAGAAAATAAAAAATCTTGATTATATAAGTATTGATATTGAAGATCCGATAGCTATGAGAAAAATGGACATTACAAATATTGATTTTCCTAAGAATCACTTCGATGCTATTTATTGTAGCCATGTACTTGAACATATAATAGACGACAGTAAGGCTATTAGTGAATTATATCGTGTATGTAAGCCAAAGGGATGGGCATTATTACAAGTCCCGATAACATCAGAAAGCACATTTGAAGATCCTACAATTACAAAACCCGAGGAGCGCAAGAAAGTTTTTGGACAAGAGGATCATGTCAGAAGTTACGGTCTTGACTACATTGAACGTATGAAGGAAGCTGGATTCAATGTAACGAAATTCTCGGCTAACAAAGTAATGACTATAGATGATTTTAGGCGTATGGGTGTGTTACAAAGAAACAGGTTTATATTTTATTGCATAAAACCCACCTAACAAGACAAATTCACACGGATAGCAAAAAAGCGCCGCTCGTTCCTCGCTCGCTTGAAAAACCCCTAAAAAGCAGAAGGGGATAAGTAAGCAAAATGAATAAGAAAAACTCTTGACTTTTTTTTCTTTTTAAATATATTCTGAATTTAAATTTAATGTTGATTCTGCTCTACTTCTGGGCTGGATTTTAATGTTGGTCTAAAAAGTTGTTACTTATCATTACTCTCCATTTTTTCCATCTGTTTTGAAGCCTCCACAATAGAGAAAAATGGATAAATAAGAAATCTGTGTATTAATTGTTGGGTGGCTGTAAAGGTCAATGACTATGACAAGAAACAACAAACTGCAAAGCGGGGATGTGCAAGATAAAAAGAGAATTATGATTCCTAGATGGCTTCGTATGTGGGCCATAGTAGTCGTGTTGGTTGCGACTGGAATGTCCGTATGGGCTTTTTTATTTCCGAATGACAAATGGTCTTCCGCTTTAATTCTTTCACTCTTAGCTTTAGGAATAGGGATTCCCTTTTTTCTATTCATTTTGCCCTATATTAGTTCTGGAGAAGTTAATCTATTCGGTTTAGGGCTGAAGTGGCTCAAAGAAGATATTGATACAGTCCAACAACGGCTACTTGCTAATCAGTCAGTAACAGTTATAGATTTAAGTGGTCAAAGGTGGTTTTGGATTGATGAATTAGGTAAGGCGCATCCCGTTCCTGATCCAGAAACAGCTATATTCTTGTCTAAAGGGAAAGGCATTATCCATGTGCAGGCAAGCGAGCTTGATATCACTATTGATGCATACCCTTCTGTGAAAGATGCTCAACCAAAACACAACCATAACAGAGATATCTTTATTTTATACAACAAGACTTTGTATTATCAATCTAGTCTAGGATTTCTTTTCTGGTTGGCTGCTCACAAGGAAATTGATTTTATAAAAAAGGAGAGCTTCAATGACTGGAAAGACAAAAATGGCAAAGTCTGGATTGAAGAGATCACGACAAAGGATTTCACAGATTACAAAGTTGTATAAGTTATGCGGCCGCCCACTTAACCGCGCCGTTAGGTTTCTAATAAAAAAGTCAGGGGTAATAATATGTGGACAGCCATTATATCAGGTATCTGTGCTTTAATCGGAGGATTTATAGGAGCATTCGTTCACCGTAAAACACAACATCAAAATTGGCTTTTAGAAAGAAGAGCAGAGGTTTTTGCAGATTTTTTGCAAACTTTGGAAAAGTGCCGTGATGAAACATCAAAATATTTTCGTGAATCACCACAAGAAGGGATGGAAAAAGAGCAAAAAATAATAGACTTTTATCAGCCAGCAATCAGTCATGCGAAAAGCCGTATACAGTCTTTTTTGGCGGAAAGGATGCGGAGCAAATTTTGTCCTGTTTTACGTTTTCACAGAGACGACAAATTCAAAAAGACTCTTGAAACGATGAGACTGATAGAGAAGGCGGCCAGGGAGTTCAAAAAGAGGGATTCTGTCGACG
>Ga0209427_10009995_pt1 | contig 10547 bp, 10 predicted proteins | sample DeeMarSWOR136_30_FD_187465 | JGI IMG/M metagenome (GOLD analysis project Ga0209427, IMG submission 187465) | Marine sediment microbial communities from White Oak River estuary, North Carolina - WOR-1-36_30 (SPAdes) (version 2) | ecosystem: Environmental > Aquatic > Marine > Intertidal zone >...
CATTTTGGCATCGCTCAGGTCAGCGGCTCGCCCCAAAATGTCCCTCTCCAGGGGCTTCAACTGGTTAGTAACAAAGTCCCTTACCAGTGTTTGGACCATCTTCAAATCTTCAGGTATCTCGAAGTTCACTCAGTCCTCCTGAGATTGCTTCGTCGCTGATGCGCCTCGCAATGACAAAGAGAGGGGGATGTCTCGTAATGACAGAGAGAAGGGGGTGTCGTGCAATGACAAAAGGAGAGGATGCGTCGTAGTGGTATAGGCATGCTGATGCTCCTCGCAATGACAGAGAGAGGGGGATGCCGTGCAATGACAAAAAGAGAGGATGCGTCGCACTGGTATGCCATTGTGGATATTTTATCTTCATTGAGAACAAGTTGGCAAATACATAGACGCTGATTTGCAACTGTGATAGCATTAACAACTTAAATGAACCAGGTTGAGGTAATTTCCTTCGATGCTGAAGGGACGCTGGTAAGTCCCGGTTTCAGCCAGGCTATCTGGCATGAAGTTATGCCTTTGCTTTATGCTGAGAAGAACGGTGTTGAGCTTGCTAGTGCTAAGGAAATTGTTGCGCGAGAATACGATAAGGTAGGTGACCAGAGACTGGAGTGGTATGATATAGAATACTGGTTCAGATATTTCCGATTAGGTTCCGCTGAACCTGCGATTCAGCGTTGCCGGGCTAAGGTAAGCTATTACCCCGAGGTAATGGAAGTTCTTTCCTCTCTGGAGGGGCAATACAAGCTAATTGTTGCTTCAGGCACACCGTTAGAGCTACTGGAACCTCAATTGGAGGGCATTAAAGATTATTTTGCTCGCATCTTTTCCTCGGTTTCACTGTGTAAGCAGCTAAAAACCCCCAAATTTTATGACTATGTATGTGAATCAATAGGAGTAAATCCTGCCCAAATTGTCCATGTTGGCGACAACTGGCAATTTGATTTCCTTAATTCCAGCCAGGTAGGCATTAATGCTTTTCACCTTGATAGAGCAGGGAATAGTCAGCAAGGCTCTCTGGCTAATTTAGCCGAGCTAAAAAGCCATTTGTTTTAGATGAACTGGGCGCAAATTCTATTCAATTCAGTAGTGACCGGGAGCATTTATTTGCTTGGGGCTGTGGGCCTTACTATGACGTACGGTCTTTCTGCCTTTCCTAATTTTGCTCACGCTGAATTCATTACCCTGGGCGCTTTTAGCGGCTATCTAATTGCCGAGCAGTTGGGGTTGGGCTTACCGCTAGCTTTCATCGTCGCCTTTCTGGTTAGCGGGATAGTGGCCTTTCTCTGCTATCGGGGTATCTTTCAGCCGCTGGCTAAGAGGGGATCCACCATAATCCATCTCATGGTGGCTTCTATCGCCCTGGGTTTTATTCTACGACATTCTATTGGTGCTGCCTGGGGTTGGCATCCCCTGTATTTCACCAGTAGATGGCCTGCTTTCGATCTGGGTGCAATAAGGGTGAGTGAGCTGTGGCTATGGATTATCTTCACTGCTATAGCCGTGGCGTTTGTTATGCATCTTATTTTGACCCGAACCAAGATAGGTAAAGCCATTAGAGCTACCTCGAGCAACCCCGAGCTTGCCTTAGCCTCGGGCATCAATATTGACCGGGTGATCTGGATAACGTGGTTTGTAGGCGGCGGACTGGCGGCTATTGCCGGCATATTTCGTGCTGCAGACACTCAGATTTGGCCAATGACCGGCTGGGATATCATATTGCCCATGTTTGCTGTGGTCATACTTGGTGGTATAGGTAACTTCTACGGTGCCATAGTTGCAGCCCTTATTGTTGGTTTAGCTGAGAACATAGGGGTAGTAGGGCTGGCAGCTCTGGGGCTTTCAACAACCTATCGTATGGCTATACCTTTCTTGATTTTAATAATAACTTTGATTATAAAACCGCAGGGATTGGCTATGTTGTTCAGGAGGGCTTAATTTGGGGCTTTATTTTCTTGACTTCGTTGTTTTTGTGGGCATCTTTGGCATAGTTGCTTTATCGCTGAACTTGGAGTTTGGCTTTGCCGGGCTTGCTAACTTTGGCAAGGTAGCCTTTTTCCTCATCGGCGCTTACACTTACGCGCTTCTCTCTCAAATTGGCATTCCCTTCGCTATTTGTCTCATTGTTGGTGCCCTGATTTCGGCCCTTTTTGGTTTAGTTGTTGCTTTGCCCACCTTGAGGCTGAGGTTGGATTATCTGGCTATATCGGTTTTAGCTTTTGGCGAGATATTGAGGTTGATTGTCAAATCTGAGAGGTGGATTGCTGGAGGTGATTGGGGGATGAGTGTTGCTCCGGTTTTTCCCTGGACGGGCTCTGAGCTTATTTATCGTTTAGAGAATATAGGCTTAGTTTTTGTTTGTTTAGTTATCTGTTTCCTTGTGGTGCAACTATTAGCTAATTCTCCTTATGGCAGGGTGGTGCGTGCTATAAGGGAAGACGAAATTGCTGCTGAAGCATTAGGTAAAAATAGAACCAAATATAAAGCTCAGATATTTATGATAGGTTCAGCTATGGCAGGATTAGCTGGGGGGCTTTTTGCCCAGTATCTTCAATACGTCGTTCCCGGTATGTTTATGCCCATGGTCACATTTACGGTCTGGATAATGGTTCTTTTGGGAGGACCAGCTAACAACTGGGGGGCATTGCTGGGTGCTGGGCTTGTGGAGCTTTTCGACAGGGGGGCGAACATAGCCAAAGATTATTTAGTTTTGCCCGTTGACCCCAGCAGCTTGCAGTATATCTTATTTGGTGCTTTAATCATCTTTGTTTTGCTTTATAGACCGCAAGGGTTGCTAAAGGAAAGCCCGATTAAGACAAAGGCACTGGAGTTAGCTCGTTATGAAAGAAGCGTTGCTAAAAACAAGGAAAGTTAGCAAGCATTTTGGTGTTTGCATCTTCATCTTTATGTGACCACTTGTCTGGAGGGGTGGTATAAAGCTATACTGCAATTGCATTCACTCTTGTTTACAAAGTGTGAGGTTCTCAGGAGAAGAGGATTAGTTGGTAATGGAAGAAGAATTGTTAAGAATAAGAGAAGTTAGCAAGCACTTTGGTGGGGTTTACGCTGTGAACGAAGTAAACCTGGACATCAGGGAAGGCGGTATTTGGGGGTTGGTAGGTCCTAACGGGAGTGGTAAGACCACTTTGTTTAACACTGTTCTCGGCCTTTATAGGCCTGATAGTGGGGACATTTACTTCAATGGCAAGTGTATCAGCAATCTTGCCCCTCATGATATTTATGGACAAGAATTGGTGAATGCATTCCAGTTACCCCGGCTTTTTAATCGAATGAGTGTTCTTGATAACATGCTGGTGGCAGCACGAGGTCACCAGGGCGACAAGTGCCTGTATAGCCTTTTCTGGAGAAAAAGCTGGCAGAAGCAAGAAGAGGGTCTGATTGAGGAAGCTTTAGATATTCTCAGGCTTGTGGACCTGGAGAGGTGGGCTTTTTCCTTTGCTGGCGAGCTTTCCGGTGGACAAAGGAAGCTCCTCGAAGTTGGACGAGGGCTTATGGCGAAGCCCAGACTTTTGCTTTTAGATGAGCCAGCGGCGGGAATAAACCCCGCATTAGGTAAGAGCATATTTCAAAAGCTAAAGGATTTTTCTCATAATGGCATGACCTTTTTCATTGTGGAACACCGCCTGGAGCTATTATTCGAGTTCGCTAACTGGGTTTATGTCATGGATAAGGGTAGGATCGTTGCTCAGGGGGGGCCTCATGAAGTGGTTGATAATCCTGCCTTTTATCAAGCGTATTTGGGGGAAGAGTAGAATGGAGCCTGTGTTTACCGCTGAACACATCAGTGCCGGCTATGGTGATGTCACTATTGTCCATGATGTCTCTGTGAAGGTGGATGAAGGTGAGATTGTGGCTGTCGTTGGTCCTAATGGCAGTGGCAAGTCAACCTTGCTCAAAAGCATTCTTGGCTTCGCCCGGTTGTTTCAAGGCAAAGTATCTTACTGTGGGAAGGACATCACTGGAGTAGCCTCTGATCGGGCAATAAAGATTGGCATAGGTTATGTTCCTCAGGTAAATAATATCTTCCCTAACCTCACTATAAGTGAAAACTTAGACATGGGAGCCTATCACAAGAAAGGAAGAGCTTCCGTTAAGGCAGGCATAAAGGAGATCCTTGAGATGTTTCCTGAGCTTGAGGTGAGGAAAAGTGCTTTGGCCGAAAATTTGAGCGGTGGCGAGAGGCAGATGTTAGCCATAGCCAGGGCAATGGTGGCGCAGCCCAAAGTCTTGTTACTTGATGAGCCCCTGGCTTCCTTGTCTCCCAAGCCGGTTTCAATCATTTTATCAAAATTAGGAAGGATAAAAGAGGCAGGCACAGCTATAATAATCGTGGAACAAAATGTCAAAAAGGCTTTGAGTGCCTCTAATCGAGGCTATGTTCTGGTTGATGGGACTTGTGCTATGGAAGGAGACTCTGCCTCCTTATTTGCTGAAGAATCTTCGAAGCAGCGATATTTGGGTTTAGAGGCTAAAGGGTATTGACATAAATTTAGCCCCTCTGCATAATTAGCCAATAAATTTTAGCCGTAAATGGAGGTGAAATATGATTAAAAAATTGTTAATGGTGGTGGCTGTTCTGGCTCTTCTCATCCCGGCGGTAGCCTGTGGCCCGGCTCCGGCTGAAACAATAAAGATAGGCTGTGTATTGGATCTCACTGGAGAATTGGCTCCAATGGGGGCAAAGATGGTGGATGGTGCCAGGATGGCAGTTGAGGAGATCAATGCTGCTGGTGGGGTGCTGGGAAAACAGATTGAATTACTGGAAGAGGATGGCGCTACAGATGGGGCAATAGGCTTTGACAGAGTTAAGAAGCTGGTTGAGGTAGACGGGGTACAGGTAATTGTCGGTCCTATGATCACCCCAACGTCCGAGCTCTCAATGCCATATGCCAAGGCTCACAAAGTCCCCTTAATAACGATGTCAGCTACAGGGGTTCCGCTTTCTGAGTTAGATGGGACAGAATGGTACTTCCGTACCTGCCTGCGTGACGATGCTCAAGGTCGGGTGTTAGCCGACGTTGTTATGGATGAAGGCTATACCAGGTTGGCTACCATAGTATTGGATAATACCTATGGCATAGGTTTGGAGGCAGGACTCGTTGAGGGACTTGAAGCGGCAGGATGGGAGGGAGAACATGTGCAATCGATACACTTCGATATCACTAAGAAGGATTATCGCAGCGAGCTAGAGGTAATTTCGGGTAGCAACCCCGATGTGGTTCTGGCGGTTACCTACGCTAGTGATGGCATCATAATTTTTAAGCAGGCTCTGGATATGGGATTGGATGAAATTGCCTGGTTAGGCTGTGATGGTAACTATGGCACTGGTTTGTTTGCCGAACCCAGTTCTGCTGAGTTCATGGAGAAGGCCATTGTTGCTGGAACCAGAACTGTTGGCTCGGGGCCAGCTTATGAACAGTTTGCTCCGGCATATACCGCGAAGTTTGGCGCGCCTCCCGAAACTTACTGCGATACTACCTACGATGCAGTTTACGCAGCAGCCAAGGCAATAGAGGCAGCCGGTGTCTACGATGGCGAAGCCATAAGGGCTGCCTTGGTTGACTTGGTATTTGAAGCTGCCACTGGCCCCATCTCGTTCAATGAATTAGGCGATCGTACCGCCGGTACCTTTGAAATCTGGGAGGTGGTGGAGGATCCTACAACTGAAACCGGCTATGCAAATGCTGAGATAGAGGTAGTTGCCTGGAGTATGTAAGCGGCAGTAGCGATTATCTCTGATCGCTATTTGAGGAGTGGAGCGCTATCACACTGTAGTTGTGGTAGCGCTTTGCTTTATCATGGGTGACGTTGGAAAGAAAAGACGTGGCGGAAATTGGCGAGCTGAATAGTCTGAAGATTACAGTCTTGACGGAGGACTCCGTACTTTATGAAAGTCATTATCTAGGGCAACACGGAGTTTCCTTTCTTCTAGAAGGGGCAAAAGGCTCCGATGTAATGAGAATCCTGGTTGATGTCGGTCAAGATTCGCAGGCTCTTCTTAACAACATGAAACTCATGAATATCTCGCCCGCGATTATTGATGCTGTTGTTCTAACCCATTGCCATTATGACCATACGCAAGGGGTAGCAAGGATGCTCAAGGAAATAGGCAGAAAGGATATTCAGGTAATCGCTCATCGGGACATTTTTCGATTGAATTTCGTTACCGAGCCTTATCTCAGGCATGTGGGTATTATGCCCGGCGATTCCAGAGAGGAGATAGAAAAAGCTGGTGGCAGCCTTCTTCTCACTAAAGACCCTGTGAAGCTCATGTCGGGGATTACCACCACCGGGGAGGTGAAAAGGCAAACTGACTTCGAGGAAGTAGGGATAGCACTGAAGACGATAGAGGGTGGGGAAGTCGTAGATGACCAAATGCTCGACGATATATCCGTGGTGGCAAATGTTAACGGGAAAGGCTTGGTAATTGTAACCGGTTGTAGCCATGCTGGAATCGTTAATATTGCCAGGCATGCTGTAGAACTAACCGGTTGTGACAAAATAGAGGGGATACTCGGTGGTTTGCATCTTGTGGATGCATCCGATGTCAGGATAAAAAGAACAGGTGAAGAACTTTCTAAGTTGAACCCAAAATGGATATGTGTCGGTCATTGCACCGGATTTAAAGCACAGGTGGAGCTTTACCTTGCCTTCAGGGAGAGGTTTTCACCTTTACAGACTGGAATGCAATTTGTAGTTTGATTTGCCTCAGCTTATCCCAGGCCTTCCACAAAGGACTTCACATTCTTGCCCAAATCAGGGATGTAATACCCACCTTCAAGTAAAGCAAACCTCCTGCCATGGCAAGACTTGGCAGCCTCCTTTATCATGCTACCTATGGTCTTGTAGTCCTTGGTTTTGAGGCTCCTTCCCCAATCCTTCTCATAGGTATCAAATCCAGCACTGACCCCAATAATGTCATAGTCTTTTGCCTTTCCCAGGCTTTCGCTTAGCTGAGCTAAGTATTCTTGCCTTTCCTGGCATACCATGTTCAAAAATATGATATTCTCATTGCCGCCGAAGATGTCATAGGTGCCATTGCCGTAATGAAGGTCAATATCCACTATCAAGGCTTTATTTATCTTTTTATCCTGAATTAATTTTGTGATAGCGATAGCCATATTGTTGAAAAAACAAAAGCCGCCATTGAAATCCCTGCTGGCGTGGTGTCCTGGCGGCCTTATCAGTCCAAAGGCTGGCTCATTTAGAGCAATCTGAGCGGCTTTTATCGCCCCACCGGCAGCTAGGCTGGCTACTTCAAAAACAAGTTCATCCCTTTTCACCGAGTCGATCAAAGATTGAGTATGAACCAGGAGAAGATCGTCCTCAGCGGCAGGTTCAGGCTGGACGAATTCATAACTCTTCAGTGCCTCGAGAATGCGCTCTATCCTTCCTGCGTCAGATGCCGGGTCATAGGTATAAACCCGCTTGTATTTCTCATGAGATACTATCTTCATACCCAACTATTTTACCATGTTGTCCAGACATTCCAAGCTACACCCTGGTGGTTGACAAAAATGGTATAATAAGCAACTAATTTACAAGGTATGATTTTGATGTACAGTTTAGGGTCCTAGTGTCGAACAAGGAAGAGTAAAATTGGTGACTGGTACAAGTAACAGAGTGGTGACTGTGGCTGTAGATGCCATGGGTGGTGATTATGCTCCTCGGGAGATAGTCAAAGGTGCGATTGAAGGAGCCAAGAAGGAGGGAATTGAGATAATTTTGGTGGGTCGGGAGGATGCTATTCAGAAGGAAATGGAGAGATATGGTATTTCAGGGCTTCCTATCCGTGTGAGGCATGCAAGCGATGTGATACTTGATGGTGAGCCTCCCGCAATGGCTTTGCGGCACAAGCCCGATGCTTCTATTCTTGTTGCCGCTCAATTAGTGAGAAAGGGCGAGGCAGATGCCCTGGTAAGTATGGGTCCTACAGGAGCAGTCATGGTGAGTGCCATACTAACCCTGGGCACTTTGGGAGGCCTCAGACGGCCGACTGTTGGCGGGGATCTCATCGGATTCGTCCCTGATACGGTAATATTTGATGCAGGAGCTAATGTTGATTGTAATCCGCGCGAATTATTGAATTTTGTTGCTATGGGTTGTGTTTATGCTAAGAGGATACTTCACATTGCCAACCCAACCGTGGCATTGCTCAGCAATGGCGCTGAAGAAGGGAAGGGCAATCATCTGGTAAAGGGAGCTTACCAACTTCTTAAGAAGAGCAAGCTGAATTTCATCGGGAATATAGAAGGTCATGATCTTCCTGCAGGAAAGGCAAACGTTGTTATTTGTGATGGGTTTACAGGCAATGTTCTGATAAAATTCTGTGAGGGGTTGAGTAGGTCTATAATTGAGCGATTAAGGGTTACTCTGGATAAGCTTCTCTCAAAGACAGAAATCGATGCTGTTTGTAAGGATTTGTTTAGTTTGACCAACGTGGTTGATGTAAGAGGTGGAGGGTTAGTTTATGGTATAAACGGACTGGTATGGACCGGACACGGTCGCTCCAAAGCCCCACAGGTGGCTGAATCCATGCATCAGGTGAAACTGGCTGTACAGTCAAATTTGGTGGACGCATTGAAATTGGAACTGACCAAGATACAACGGTTAGTAGGGGGTGGTTGATAGTCTTGTTTTTTATAATTGATGATAGATGTTGTGGTTGAAGATATGGATTTGCAAGTCCAGGAAAAGGCGAAGAAGGAGCAGTCAGTAATCAGCACTCAGCATTCAGCAATTAGCCGCAAACTGAAAGCTGAAGGCTGATGGCTGATGGCTAAATGGTGACTAAAAGAAGGGTAGTTATTACCGGGGTTGGTGCGATAACTCCTCTGGGCACTGGGGCCAGCAAATCGTGGCAAGCATTGTGTCAGGGGAAATCCGGAGTAGCTCGAATTACTAAATTCGACCCTTCAGGCTTTAAGTGCCAGATTGCCGCTGAGGTAAAGGATTTCCACCCCGAGGACTTTCTGGACAGAAAAAAGATAAGGAGGACCGACCCTTTTATTCATTACACCCTGGTGGCTACTAGAATGGCTCTGGACGATGCTGGATTGCCTATCAATGGCGGCAATGCTGATAAAGTTGGGGCGATTATAGGCACATGCGCTGCGGGGATGATCACCTATGAAAAGAATTTGCGTGACCTCGGGGAACAAGGTCCTGATAGCGTTTCCCCTTTTTTTCTCCCTGGCTTTCTTCCCAACATGGCTGTGGGAGAGGTCTCCATTGCCTTTGGTGCTAAAGGGCCAAGTAAATGTGTAGCTACCGCCTGCGCTACTGGAAGCCATGCCATTGGTGATGCCTTCAGGATTATTCAATATGGTGAGGCTGATGCCGTGATTGCTGGGGGGAGCGATGCCTATATTATACCTCTCGCCCTTGCTGGATTGGATAGAATGAGAGCTATATCGAGGAGGAATGATGAACCTGAAAAGGCGAGCCGTCCATTTGACAAAAACCGCGATGGCTTTGTTCTTGGTGAAGGAGCAGGCATTTTAATTCTTGAAGAGCTTGGCTTTGCTCTGAAACGAGGGGCAAAGATTTATGCCGAGCTTCTCGGCTATAGCTCAAACATCGATGGGTTGCATATCACTGAGCCTGATTGGGAGAATCAAGTACGGTGTATAAGGCTTGCTTTAAGTGATGCTGGCATCCTGCCTCAAGAGGTTGACTACATCAATGCTCATGGAACTTCTACTATGCTCAATGATATAGCCGAAACTAACGCTATAAAAGCTGCTTTAGGGGAACATGCTCAAGAGGTGGCGGTAAGCTCCAATAAATCTATGATAGGTCATTTATTGGGGGCGACAGGTGCCGTAGAAGCTATTTTCACCGCTCTTACCATTCGGGATAGCATTATTCCGCCCACCATAAATTACGATACTCCAGATCCGGAATGTGACCTGGATTATGTGCCCAATGTAGCCCGGGAAGCCGAGGTTAATGTAGCTTTATCCAACTCTTTTGGCTTTGGTGGAGCCAACGCTGCGCTGATTTTCAGGAAATTCAGGGAGTAGGTCCACGGATGGTCTCTATGCCAGCCCATAGCTCCGTTTCGCTGGCGCCTATTTTTATAGCACGAATAACCCCGTTGCTATCTATGAAATAAGTGGTGGGGGTATATCGCACATTGTACTTGTAGGATACCTGTGCATCTTTGTCCAGGGCTACGGTGAAGTGTAGCTTGTAGTCACCAAAGAATTGCTTTATGCGTGAAAGAGGGTCCCCGATATCGACTGCTATTATTGCTATCTCACCACCGCTCTGTATGGCTGCCTGTTCAAGGTAGACCAATTGGTTCTGACAAGGGGGACAAATGGTATCCCAGAAATTAAGCACCACTGGCGTCCCGCGCAATTCAGACAGAGTCATTTTCGTCCCTGCCATGGTGCCTAACGTGAAGTCCGGTGCTTGTTTCCCTACTTCAGGCCCTGTACCCGTACAGGATGTGGCACCTGCGACTATGGAGAACATAGCGATAATCAGGCCCGCCTTTACTAACCACTTTCTAAATCTTTTGT
>Ga0209427_10009996_pt1 | contig 10547 bp, 7 predicted proteins | sample DeeMarSWOR136_30_FD_187465 | JGI IMG/M metagenome (GOLD analysis project Ga0209427, IMG submission 187465) | Marine sediment microbial communities from White Oak River estuary, North Carolina - WOR-1-36_30 (SPAdes) (version 2) | ecosystem: Environmental > Aquatic > Marine > Intertidal zone >...
GCAGGCGCGGAAGAACTTTTAAAGGCTTATCCCCACGCGACCGACGCTGAAGCGACCAGGTCCGCCCAGGACATTTTCCGTGAATCCATCTTTGCATGGCCTACCTGGGCATGGGCTAAACTGCAATCCAGGAACGGCAGGAACAAAGTATTCGTTTACTACTTCGACCACCGCACTCCGGCATCGCCCGACGGTGCTGATCACGCCTCTGAAGTATCCTATGTGTTCGGCAGCCTTGGCGGATTTGGAGGATCGGATGGACCTGAAGACAAAGCACTGCATGAGCTGATGAGCTCCTACTGGATTAACTTTGCGAGGAATGGTAATCCAAATGGAGAGGGGCTTCCGGAATGGCCTGTATTTGAAGAAAAAGAACAGCAGGTTATGTACTTTAATAATGAGTCCGGTGCAATTAAACATCCGAATCTCGAAAAATTAATGGCATTCGATACGTATTTTGCGAAGGCCAGGGAAACGATGAAAACTGAATAGCCGGTATTGATAAATTTTGTAATAGATGTAAAGTTAAATAAAAATACAAGGAGGTGGACCATGAAAGAAGTCTATGAATTTTTAAAAAAGTGCGGAACATATTATCTCGCAACGACAGACGGCGACCAGCCGAGAGTACGCCCGTTCGGTACTGTCCTGATCTTTGAGAATAAGCTCTATATCCAGACCGGGAAGGCAAAAAATGTCTCAAAACAGATAATGAAAAATCCCAAGATTGAGATCTGCGCCTTTTCAGGTGACAAATGGGTTCGCGTGGAAGCTATCGTTGTGGAGGATGACAGGATTGAACCAAAACAGAAAATGCTGGATGCACACCCCCAGTTGAAATCGATGTATTCAGCTGAAGACAGCAATACTCAGGTATTATATCTTAAAAATGCCACGGCTACCTTTGCATCCTTCGGAGGAGAACCAAAGGTAGTTAAATTCTAAGTTATAATTAATCACACAATAATTATGATCGAGGCCAGCCTATGAAAACCATGCAAGCATTCTTTCTTGGATTATTGACCCTGACCCTGTTAATGGCACCTGCAGTGAAAGCCGAATCCGTGACTGTAAAACTGGACCTGAATAACCGGGGCGCGGATATCCATCCGTTTATTTACGGACAATTTATCGAGCATCTGGGACGCTGTATTTACGGCGGCATCTGGGCTGAGATGCTTGAGGACAGGAAGTTTTATTTCCCGATTACTGAAAACTACTCTCCATACGCGAGTCTGACAGATACCGATTATCCTGTCATCGGCGCCTCTCCCTGGGAGATTGTAGGAGACGCATCTTTGGTGACCATGGTTAAGGAAAATCCCTTTGTGGGCGATCATACCCCGCACCTGAAGGAAGGGGTGGCGATACGTCAGCATGATCTGGGTGTTGTATCCGGGAAAAAGTACGTGGGCTACATCTGGCTGAAATCAGACAGCAAGGGAGGGGCGCGTGTCAAGGTTTCCCTTGAGTTCAGCGGCGAACGCAGCGCCAGTAAGGTAATCTCTCTCAAGGCAGGTGATTATAAAAAGACGGAGTTCGATTTCGTAGCGCTTGAAGACACCAACAGGGCGATTCTGAAAATCGAAGTCCTCGACGGCGAAGTTTTTGTGGGCACTGTATCTCTCATGCCTGGAGACAATATCAATGGCATGCGCAGGGATACCCTCGCACTGCTAAAGGAACTGAATGCTCCCCTTTACCGCTGGCCGGGCGGCAATTTCGTAAGCGGATACGAGTGGCGTGACGGTATCGGTGACCGCGACCGCAGGCCTCCCCGCAAGAATCCCGCCTGGACCGGTGTGGAACATAACGACTTTGGAACCGACGAATTCATTGAGTTTTGTCGTGAGATCAATGCTGAGCCCATGATCGCTGTCAACACCGGTTTCGGGGATGCGCATTCCGCTGCCGAGTGGGTGGACTATTGTAATTCGGGAGCAAATACAACCGGAGGCAGATATCGCATTGCGAACGGTCACAAGAAACCATTCAACGTGAAATACTGGTGTGTGGGAAACGAGATGTTCGGCAACTGGCAGCTTGGGTTTATGCAGCTAATGCATTATACAATCAAACACAACATCGTGGCCAAAGCCATGTGGGAAGCCGATCCCGACCTTGTGCTCGTTGGAGTCGGCAATGCCTATACGATTAATGAAGATTATGATCCGGATTCTAAACAACGTAAACGCACCTGGTCACGAGGTATGCTGGAGGACAGTGCGGACTGGATGAGCATGCTGTCCGAACATTTTTATGTCGGCCGCGTGCCCTGGAGCCAGGATGGGCGTAAACCTGTTCTTGAACATGTGACTATGGCCAAGAACTCCATACGTGACATCGTGGAAACCCATAAGAAACTGCAGGCATCAATCAAAAGCCTGAAGGGTCGCTTCGTGCCAATTGCTCTCGACGAGTGGAATTACTGGCATCGTGACTATGTGTACGGCGAGCTCGGCTGCATCTATGATCTGCAGGATGCCCTGGGCATTGCGATGGGCCTTCATGAGTTCTATCGCCAGAGCGAATACATACACGCAGCAAACTACGCCCAGACAGTGAATGTGATCGGTGCGATCAAAACAACCAAAACCCAAGCCGAGTTTGATTCAACGGGTCTTGTTCTGAAGCTCTATCGCGGCCACTTTGGCACTAAGCCGCTTAACTTCAGGGGAGAGATCGATAACCTGGATGTCATGGCCGCCTTTAATGAAGCGGAGGATATCCTTACCGTGAGTCTGGTGAACCCAACTGAGGAGGAAGTCACCTTAAACCTGGAAGGTGTGGACCTTCCTTCAAGCGCGATCCAGTATGTGATTACCGGTGAAAATGACTCTTCACACAACGCGCCCGGCAAGGAACGCGGCGTGGATATTCATAATCTTGGTGCGGTATCGATTGCTGACGGTTTGAAGGCCGGACCTCTTAGCGCCAATATCTGGAAGATTTCGCTTTAAGCGAAATTCGTTGATAATGCACTAACATTAATAAGGTGTATAAATCTCGATATCATCAGATATCCACTGTCAGATTCTATTTTCAATGTCTGGATGTAAATATCAAATCCGAATATCGAAATCCGAAGCACGAAAAAAATTTATAAACTCAAAATGAATAATGTTCAAAATACCAAGTCTGTGATATGAGAGATATTATTTATGTATTTGAATTTCTGTTGTTTGATATTGTTTCGAATTTTAGCCTCTTAAATGTTCATATAGGCTCAATCATATCGTACAATGTATGATGAGATAACATTCAATACAAATAAAGGTTAGTCGAGGTCGAACATGAATAAAATGTTGTCTCTAGTATTATATGCTCTAACCGCACTTCCTCTTTCTATTCATTCTCAACAAGCTGTCATTAAAATCGATATCGATAGAAAAATCGGCGAAATTGATCCCAAAATATACGGTGTTTTTATGGAACCTATCCACTTCGATCCTCAAAAATTTGGAATAGAGGGTGCGGAGCCGGGCAATACATTATACGGAACGCTGTATGATCCCGAATCTCCACTCGCCAATGAGGATGGTTTCAAAATGAATTATATCGAGGCAGGCCGGGAACTGAAAATCACCAATATGCGATGGCCCGGGGGTAATTATGTGGCGGGTTATAACTGGAGGGACGGTATCGGGCCAAAAGATAAGAGACCTGTACGTAAAGAACTGGCATGGGGTGCGCTCGACAATAATCATGTTGGAACAGACGAATGGGTAAAACTGAACAAAGCTCTTGGAACGGAAAACGTTGTATGTATTAACCTTGGGACGGGAACAATCGATGACGCCAGATATTGGGTGGAGTACTGTAATTCAGAGGCAGGCAGCTATTATGCAGACCTGCGGGCCGAATACGGTAATGAAAAGCCCTATAACATTAAATACTGGTGTCTGGGCAATGAAGTTGATGGAGAACCCTGGATAATGGGATACAAAAATGCGGAAGATTACTGCAAAATAGCAAAAGAGGCCGCTAAAGTGATGAGATATACCGATAATAATATCTCGTTTATAGCCAATGGTTCATCATACTACGAGCCGAGCGGAAAATGGATGGACTGGAATCTCAAAGTACTTACAGAACTAAGAGATGTTGCGGATTTTCTATCCATTCATCGATACTGGGAGCAATCCGAAGATTATTATGTTTATATGGGGCAACACGCGATTGATATTGAAGAGAAAATCAAAATAACGGCAGCGCAGATTGAGGCCGTACAAACAAGATACAAAATGAAAAAACCCATCTATATCTCCTTTGATGAATGGGGTCCTTACGGCAACAGCCTATTGTCAACATTGGCTGTAGCACAATATTTTAATTCATTTATTCGGCATTCTGATGTTGTAAAAATGGCGAACTTCACAATGTTTATATCCCTTCTGGGAAGCGACAGGGAAAGAGGGACATTTAAAACGCCGTTATTCCATACCTTTAAACTATTCTCCAATAATTGTCTGGGGACGTCAGTTGACGTTTTCGTTGAATGTGAGACATTTGAGACAAATGAACTTTATAAAAATATCCCGTATCTTGACGTGACAGCGGTTTACTCTGAAGAAAAAGAATTATTGATAATAAATGCGGTCAACCGGCATAGGGAAAAAACGATTGTCGCGGATATAATCAGTGGTTCAGGCACTTTTTCCGGAAAAGCAGACATAAGTGAAATTGATCGTGAGGATATCTATGCCGGTTATACCTATGACGAGCAAGAACAGTATATCCCTGTCACTAAAGAACTGGCTGTTAAAGGAAATAAAATGGTCTATTCCTTTCCAGCGCACTCGTTTACCCAGATAAGAGTAAAAATCGATAAATAATTAGGCATTATCTCATTGCTATCGCAATCAAATTAGAAAGGAAATAAAAGAATGGGTAATAAAATTGTCTTTATTCAGGGAAGCCCGCGTAAAAATGGTAATACGAGAGCTGCTGCATCAATAGCAATTGAGTCTGCAAAAGAAAACGGAGCCGAAGTGACTGAGATTGATGTCACGACCCTTGATTTTAAAGAACCTGGATGTATCGGATGTCTTAAATGTCAAAAGTCTGATGAATTTAAATGTACCTTGAATGATGAGGTTGCTGAAAAAGTATCTACGCTGCCCGAATATGATGCAATTGTTCTGGCTACCCCGCTTTACTGGTGGAGCTATACAGCCCAATTGAAGATTTTCGTCGATCGCATGTTTTCATTATCAAAATACGGGCAGGATTTTCAATCTCAGCTATCCGGCAAGCTGTTAGGGCTTCTTGCTACTGCCGGAGGACCATTGGAAGATAATCTGGAGCTTCTGGAATCTCAGTGGAAAAAACCTGCAGATATGCTTGGATGTCCGTTTCTGTCATGTCTTTTTCCAAATGTCTCGCGGGAAGAAGGTTCACTTATCAGTGATCCGTCATCTGTGGAAAAAGCAAAAGAATTCGGACGACTGTTAGCTTCAGCTTGAGATGTGTAACACCGTAGTTTATATCTTTTCAAAAAAGGAGATCCACAAATGAAAATCTTATACAGAACAAAGAGCAAAATATTCCTTACAGCATTGTGTTATACGATTAGTTTTGTTCTGGCTCAATTTGTATTTGCTCAAGACGCTGCGCAGCAAGCCAAACCAGAAATTGGCCCGCGACCCGGTTTTATGCAGATACAGCTTGATCCGCGAGTTCAAAAGCGAACCTATCTCTTTAAAGAAACGAATGAAGATATGCAATATTGCCTCTTTGTTTCTTCCAAGGTAAGTAAAGATAAAAAAAATCCTGTCATTATTACATTACATGGTCTGGGCGTCGGCCCGGAAATTATGTTTAACCGCAATGCCCTGGATCTGGCTGATGAAGGTGGTTACATCCTTGTGGGCCCCATGGGCTATAACGTCCGTGGCTGGTATGGCATCCCGATGAGCCAGTGGGGAGCTTTCCGGGGCGCCAAGCCTAAAACAGCGAATCCGCCCGGAGAGGCTCAACCGGATACCGAGGCAGCGCCTAAACCAAAGCCCTCCATGTTCTACAACCCCGATGATCCGCCGAATCTAAACGAACTGAGCGAAAAAGATGTTATGAATGTCCTGGACATTATATGCAAGGAATTCAATGTAGATGAAAATCGCATTTACCTCATGGGCCACTCCATGGGCGGTGCCGGAGCGCTTTATCTAGGAACAAAATACCCGGATAAATGGGCTGCCTTGGGACCGATCGCTCCTGCTGCATTCACACTCAACCCGGATATTCTGGCATCGATTAAGGAAATGCCTGTGATTATAGTTCAGGGTGACAAAGACAACCTGGTCCCGGTAGTTAATACAAGGCGATGGGTAGATAAATTAATAGAACTTAATATGACATATGAATATAATGAAATGAAGGGAGGAGATCATGGCAGCGTGATATTCGCAGGCCTGCCGAGTGTTTACGAATTTTTCAGCAAACACTCAAAATCCAAATAGTTAAATAAGTGGGACGCTCTTTAATAATCCAATTGGCATAAATGGGCGCGTGGAGTCCATTAGAAAAACGAGAAATTTTATCGTACAAAAATTATTAAAGAGCGTCCCATATCACATCTCAGGCCCTTTTTGATTTTTTATTTTTTTTCGCGATGTATTTGATCGGCTTGACCTTTGCCACCTTGGTCGGACGAACGGATGCCTCCTGGGTGATCCTGGCGTCGATAAACAGGAAGGGCTTGCCGACGCGTTTTATATCCAGCGGGCAATGCTTTACGTTCTTGGGAATGAAGATATAACAGGGATAATTGATTTTTACGATCTTATTGCCAAGTCTCATTTCAATATCCGCATCAAAGTCGGCGAAGTTTTTGGACTCACCGATGAGGTAAACCCACTGGTCGTGGGGGTGCTTGTGAGTCGGGTAGCCCAGAACATCAGGTTTAGTGATACGGGCGAATCCCATTGCCAGAACAGACTGGGGGATATCAATGGTTCCCAGCCCGGTAACCATCGGCTCTTTAATAGTGTCATGTATGGACTTCCAGGGTTTTAGTTCAACGACATTCGGTTCGCGTACAACATTCTTGAGTTTATCCATGCCTGCCATAATTGTCTCCTTTAATTTGATTTTGATAAGATGTGTTTATTTCCGTCCCTTTTGCGCATGAAAAGATATGATGCATATTGTTATACAACATGCCATTTGCTATTTATATTCATATAACTCAAATCTTTGAATCGAGAAATCTTTTTTGAAAATTCTGATATGCCTTCCCTGGTGAGTCTGGTCTCCGTTTAAATGCCGAACTACCTGCCATCTATTATTTTCAAATCTTCCCTCATCTGTTTTAAGGATTCCAATATTCACGTCAGGCTCACCAATATTCTTAAAGGTGATCACTATCCCCGAACCGGCAACATAAAACTCGTTTTTGCGTGTCTGGATAATGATGGCGCCACCGGGAGTCCAGTGTTCATCCCTTGATTCCTTTTCCCAGCCCAGTGTATGGCTGTGCTTAACCGTAAATTCATATTTCCCAAAAGTAATCTTTGTCTCCTGATTTTCTTTATCAAGCAGGACACCGTTTATTTTCCCATGCCCATGATGTGCCGTGATCAAAGGGGTTATCTGGGCAATAAGATCATAGACCTTCCCCAGATCAGCCTCCTCCGGAAACTCTGTCGATTCTATTGAAAATGGAGAATATCCAAGGCTTTCATAGTGGCCTATAGTAAAAAGGGCCTTGGCCGCAGATGAATTGTCCATCACGGCCTCCGGGATGAATAGCGGGTTGCCCTGACGTGTGTACAAGTCGCACCAGTGTTTGATATTAGGGAAATAGATATCAGGCGCCAAGAAATCAATGGACGGGCCTCCGGCAATCCAGACATCCATGATATGCGGGAGTGGACCGGCACTGGGGTAACCTTTTCCGGGCTTCATGTTTGGTCGATTTAAAGCGGCATTTACAAACATGGGTAATGGGTAAATCTTCTTCCCGCTTTCAGCAATTCTATTTGCATACCCGGCATAGTACCATGCCATAAAGATCTCATCGGTATGTGATCCTTTTCCGAATATTTCTTCCCAGGTTCCTTTCGTCTTAAATCCATATTTCTCCCAGATAGCCTGAAATTCCGGAACCAGATTTTCTCTATTTTCTGTCATGTATTTTATAAGTTCCTTCGGGACCGGTGAATTAAATTTCTCATTGGCTAAAGTGCTATGGTCTCGGGCGGATGGCAGCATCCCGATTTCATTTTCAGGCTGGATCATTATTACGGTATGTTTATCACTGTCAATTTCCTTAATATGCTTCATAAGGGCCTTAAAGGCATTCATATCAGCCTGCAGATTGCTTTCACTAAAGGGTGTTAAGATCTCCTGGCTGATACCTTTTTCATCTTTAGCCCTCGGATATTTCTCCTGATCGGTTTTCACCCATGCTGGGGCATGGCTGGACATGCTGTTTTTCCATGAAGCAAACCAGAGCAGAATCAATTTCAGATCGTATTTTCTGGCCTCATTGATTAACTGATCATATAATTCAAAATCAAACTCACCTTCAACAGGTTCTATAAGTTCCCAATAGACCGGGGCTAAAACCGTATTCAAATTCAGCGCCTTTAATTTAGGCCAGACAGGAGCCATATACTCCATACTTGTAAAGGTTGAATTACCAAGTTCTCCTCCACGAATAATAAACGGCTTACTATCTACTACTAATTGAGTTGTATTACCCTGTTTAGCTGAATGGGGAATTTGATAGTCTTTTTGTAGATATGAATTTTGTCCATAAGAGGGATATGCACATACAAGAATTGCCAAAACTTCAATTGACATTAAGTATTTGGATAGTTCTTTCATATTTCGAGGTGATGCATTACCTGTTGATCTCTTCAAGCCCGCCAGCCTGCATAAAGGCTGTTATGTTATCAAAACATCCCAATACCCGCAAGGTTTTCAATCCCTGAGACGATACATATCGACAACATAAAGATCTTATCGATAGGTTTATGGGAGCTTATCCTATAATTATATTGTTTACAATAATTTAAAACTGCCCTGTTTGTTTTTGCTCTTGACACGCAGGTACTATCTTCCTATGCTCATATTATTAAAAATAATTATCAAAAAGGGAGAGGAAATGGGACAAAAACAAATAAGACGATTTGGTTTAATGCGCCTATTCAGCAAGGCATGCATTATTTTAATATGCGTTGCCCTCTGTGCTGTTGCAATGGCCATGCCAGTCATGGCACAGCCATTCGCGGACCTAAAAACCGCCCTTATCGACTACTCAAAGACGGATACCGAGCCGGTCAAGTCTTGCGAGGCCATGAGCCGCTTCAAGTCGAATGAGATAGTTCAAATCACGGCTGAGAAGGTATCCGCTACTGACAAGGTTCCCGCGTTCTGCAGAGTTACGGGCATGCTGGATCCAGAAATTGCATTCGAGGTAAGTCTCCCTGAAAGGTGGAACGGTCGGTTCTATATGATCGGAAACGGTGGTCACGCGGGCGAGTCACTGAATGATCCCATGCGCGTTTCGCAGATAAACGAGGCGTTACGGGTCGGCTTTGCAGTAGCTCAGACAAATACGGGCCACGACTCGCGCAAGGAACCGGGTGCTTCCTTCGTAATGAGCAACCCGCAAAAGGCAATAGACTATGCCTACCGTGCCGTACACGTGACGGCCGCCACTGCCAAGGACATTACAAAGGACTATTACGGTAAACCCATAGTCTTCGCCTACTGGAACTCGTGCTCCAACGGAGGCCGCCAGGGGTTGATCGAAGCGCAGCGCTACCCCGAAGACTTCGATGGTATTGTTGCTAATGCACCGTGGCTGGATCAGACAGGTTTCACGATCGGCGCGATGTGGAACCAGAAGGCTCTCAATGGAGTGCCGGTGACGGCTGAAAAAATGGCCCTGGTAGCTGACAAGGTAATGGCCAAGTGTGATGCCATTGACGGATTAAAGGATGGGCTGATTGACGATCCGCGTAAATGCGATTTCGACCCTGCCCGGGACGTTCCGGTCTGTAAAGAAGGTGCGGATAGTCAGGATTGCCTCACCGCGGCCCAGGCCGAGGCAATCGCAAAGGTTTATGGCGGACCGGTGAGTAAAGGCAAGAATATCTTTCCTGGTTTTATGCCGGGGAGCGAGACCGTGATGCCGGGCCTGTTCGGGGGTCCCTCACAAAGCGGCTGGATGAACCTCATTGTAAGCGCTCAACCCGGTCTCAAGCCGGCAGATTTCAGCCTGGCTGAGAATACGATGCGTTATCTGGTGCACAAACCGCCTAAGCCGGATTACGACTGCAGCACATTCGATTTTGACCGAGACATACACATGCTGGACGAATGGAGCAGACTGGCGGACGCCAAGAACCCTGATCTTTCGGCATTTCGAAAACGAGGCGGCATACTGCTTATAACCTATGGATGGTCGGATCCTGTCCTTCAGCCGATGATGGGAGTGAATTATTACGAACAGGCTGTCGCTGTAAACGGTCCGGATACTCCGGATTTTTTCCGGCTGTTTATGATACCGGGGATGTCTCATTGCGGCGGTGGGG
>Ga0209427_10009997_pt1 | contig 10547 bp, 14 predicted proteins | sample DeeMarSWOR136_30_FD_187465 | JGI IMG/M metagenome (GOLD analysis project Ga0209427, IMG submission 187465) | Marine sediment microbial communities from White Oak River estuary, North Carolina - WOR-1-36_30 (SPAdes) (version 2) | ecosystem: Environmental > Aquatic > Marine > Intertidal zone >...
TGAAAGATGCGGGGTTACAATTAGCCAGTAAGTAACAGGCTGGAAGGAAGAAACCGAATGCTGGCCAGGGTAAGAAGCGGTGCCATTATCGGCCTCGACGGGGCTATCGTCGAGGTGGAGGTGGACATTTCCTCCGGCCTGCCTTCGTTTACCATTGTCGGCCTGCCGGATACGGCTGTCCAGGAGGCGAAGGAACGCGTACGGGCCGCCATACGCAACTCGGGCTGCACCTTCCCCATGAAACGTATCGTTGTCAACCTTGCCCCGGCCGACCTTAAAAAGGCGGGGCCTGCCTATGACCTGCCGATTGCCGTCGGTATACTGCTCAGTTCCGAGCAGGTCGGTGCTGACATGTCGGAGACCATGCTTCTCGGTGAACTTTCTCTGGATGGCAGCCTGCGCCATACCAACGGCGTCCTGCCCATGGTGGCACTGGCCCATGATGAACATATATCTAACGTCATAGTGCCTGAAGCCGATGCCAGGGAGGCATCCCTGATTGACGGCGTTAAAATCATCCCCATGGCCGAACTATCCCAGCTGGTCGGCTATCTGCGGGGGGAGATACCGGAGCCGGAGTACATACCTGAATCAGTACCGGAGGAAACCTTACCTCCTCATATTATTACCGACCTGGCCGATATCAAAGGGCAGGAGCATGTCAAGCGCGCCCTGGAAGTGGCTGCCGCCGGCGGGCACAATGTGATAATGTGCGGGCCGCCGGGCAGCGGTAAAACGCTCCTGGCACGCTCGCTCCCTTCCATACTGCCGCCGATGACCACCGATGAAGCCCTGGAGGTCACCAAGATTTACAGCGTCAGCGGCCTGCTCCCTTCAAACACTCCTTTGGTCAGGCAAAGGCCGTTCCGCTCGCCTCATTACACCATCTCCAATGCCGGTCTGGTTGGCGGCGGGCACTGGCCGAAACCGGGCGAAATAAGCCTCAGCCACCGCGGCGTCCTCTTCCTTGATGAACTCCCCGAGTTCGGGCATTCGCTGCTCGAGGTGCTGCGACAGCCCCTGGAGGATAAGGTCGTTACTATCAGCCGCGCCCAGGGGCGGGTCACCTTCCCGTCCAATTTCATGCTGGTCGGCGCCATGAATCCCTGCCCCTGCGGCTATTACGGCGACCCTTTCCGACAGTGTACCTGCCCGCCCAGTCTGGTTTCCCGCTACCAGAGGCGTATCAGCGGACCGTTCATTGACCGCGTTGACATCTTTGTTGAGGTGCCGCATATCGATTACGAGAAACTGGCCGACGACCGGTTGGGAGAACGCTCGAAAAACGTGCAGGTCAGGGTTACCGCCGCCCGCTCCCGACAACTGAAGCGTTTTGAAGAAACGAGACTTGCCAGCAACTCCGACATGACACCCACCGAGATACGGGAGTTCTGCCACGTAGAGGATTCGGCGCAGAGCCTGCTCCAGGCCGCCATGAAACAGCTTTATCTCTCCGCCCGCGCCTTCCACCGCATTCTCAAGCTGGCGCTGACCATTGCCGACCTTGAAAGTGCCGACTCTATTAAAGCACACCACGTGGCCGAAGCCGTCCAGTACCGGCCCAGAAGGACGGAAGACTGATGGACGAATATCTTGAACAGAACCGCAAGCTATGGAATGAATTGACGCCATATCACGAGAGATCGGAGTTCTACGACATGGCCGGTTTCAAGGCCGGAAGATGCACGCTCGATGCAACAGAACTCGAAGAGGTCGGCGACGTTAAGGGCAAGTCTCTGCTCCACCTGATGTGTCACTTCGGCATGGACACGCTTTCCTGGGCGCGACTTGGTGCCAGAGCGACGGGAGTGGACTTTTCAGATGAATCCATTAAAACAGCGCAGCGGCTCAGTGAAGAAACAGGCATCAAAGCGGATTTCATCTGCACTGATATCTATGCCCTCCCGGAGGTGCTCAAAGGTGAGTTCGATATTGTGTTCACGTCCTGCGGCGTCCTCTGCTGGCTGCCCGACCTGCCGAGATGGGCGGAAATAATCGCCCGTTTCCTCAAGCCCGGTGGTTTTTTCTATATAAACGATGGGCACCCTTTTAGCCACGTTTTTACTGATTCTAAAGAGAGCACAGAACTGGAGGTCTATTACTCATATTTTTATGATCCAGAACCGATGAAATTTAAATTCGAAGGCGATTATGCCGACCCGGATGCGGTGGTGAAGAACCTGTCTTACGAGTGGAATCACAGCATGGGAGATATAATAAATTCACTAATACAGTCCGGGCTGAGGATTGAGTTCATGCATGAGTTTCCGGTGCTCTTCTTCAAATGGTTCCCGTTCATGAAACAGCGTCCCGACGGCATGTGGCATCTGGAGGGAGATAAAATTCCCCTGACCTTTTCGTTAAAAGCCACCAAACCTGAGCTTTAGACAATACCAATTGCTGAAAAATCCTGCCACTGACTTGTTTGGCACTTCCCGATTATGTGTGGTATGCTAATTTTGATGGTTGCAGCCCGAACTTCTATAATATATAAGGTAATATACCCGATTAAGAGGAGACAAAATGATACTGGCTTACCTGAATAAAGGATTACTTAAGATTGCTCTTGTTATTGCCTTAATCGTTATCCTGCTCGGGACATTTACGGCGTGCGCGGATATGGGGTTCCCTTCCACCACTACTCCCGAGGAGACCCCTGAACCCGAGCCAGCCAAGGTAACCGGTCCTACGGTCATCGACACCAAAGACGCTGCCATGCTGGCGGTTTACCAGCGTCTGCTCAGTCAGGCCGGGAGCTACGATGCCAAGGTATACCTTGCCGACTTCTATGCCAGCTGTGACAACTGGAGTGTTGTGTCGGAGTATTTTAAAGATGGCTCCGGCACCTGGTATGTCGTTGTGGATATGACTGCAGACGAAATCTGGCAGCATCGCCCCTACTGGCAGCAGGCCAGCTGGTTTGTCTTCAGAGACGGAAAGGTGATACCCTCCAACCTCTTCAGCGCCAATGCCTTAAGAATCGAGGCCGACCTTCAGGCGCTGAGTCCCGAGCCGGAGGCGGAGGCGGAAGCGGAGTAGAGGCGATGTCGGCGATGTCTTAGTAGTTACCCTTTTATAGCCTTGAGACCACTCTTATTTAAATCGGGATTTAAGGTTAAAAAATCTACAGGTATATAAAAAATAAGGAAAGGAAGAAGGAAAAATGGCAGAATCAAAATACGGAAAGTATATCTGCACGGAGCTGAAGGAAAACATACAGCTCCCCGGATTCAGGGCAGGCGAAAAGAACATGCTCGGTCAGGGAGAAGTCGACGGTAAACGCAGGTTTATGGAGCATGTCTTCTGGATGGACAGTGAGGTCATCCCGGGCGCCTTCTATGGCGAGGCCGTCTGGTTCTGGCCGCAGGCGATGAAGAACATGCCGCCTCCAAAACCGGTAACCCCCGAAGAAGCTAAGAAGAACCCGGTGCTGGCTCCCCACACCCATCCCTTCCCCGAGCTTCTCTCCTACTTCGGGACGAACACGGATGACCCGAGCGACCTGGGCGGTGTCATCGAGTTCTGGCTGGAAGACGAGAAATACGTCTTCGATAAGAGTTTCGTGGTCTATATCCCGGAAAACGTCAGGCACTGCCCCCTCAGGACCCTGAAAATAGAAAGGCCCATGTTCCACTTCACCATGGGGCCGGGCCAGATGTACCGCTAGCGGTATTGTCCCCTGGACCGAATAATGCTTAAAGAGGTAAAGAATAATGGCAGAATTAAAATACGCAAAGAACTTTATTACCGCTGATAAACCGAACCTGAAGCTCCCGGCATACCGGCATGATTACGACTTTATCAAGCGGGTCACCTATATCGATGCCGATACCGTACCCGGGGCCAAGTTCTACAACGAGTGTATGTGGATCGTACCGGATGATACCACCAAAGAAGGAAAGGTGCTGGCGGACTCCCATACACATACCTGGGGACAGCTACTCTGCTTCTGCGTCTACAACTATGATGACATCCATGACCTGGGCGCCGAAGTGGAAATCACGATAGACGGTGAAACGCATATCGTCAAGGAGACCTTTTCGGCGTATATACCGGCGGGCATACAGCATGGCCCGGTGATTATCAGGAACGTGACCAGACCCATTTTTCACTACTCTTCGGGGCCCTGCCAGTATTACGAGTAAAAACAAAGTTCCGCTGACTGCCGGTATAACAGGGTGAGCCTACTGTTTCCATGAACCAGTGCACTGTGGGGGTTCCATTATACTGATTGACAGTGAAAGGAGATTGGTAATAAATGGCCGAAACAAAATATGGTAAATACATCATCAACACGCTAAAGCCGCCTGCCGTTGAAGCACCGTGGAGTCCGCCGATATCGGCGGCGGGGAAGGGCAAGGGTGGACGCGTCATGTATATGGACAATGATATTATTCCGGGGGCATTCTATATGGAATGCGTCTGGGTCCTGCCCCGACCGGCAGGTACCGTGCCGGGCAGCGAGACGGGCCGGCGTGTCGGTACGGAGGCACATACGCACGACTATGACGAGGTGATTGCCTTCTTCGGCACCGACCTTGATGACCCTTATGACCTGGGTGCCGAAGTTGAGTTATGGCTTGGGGACGAAAAGCATATCATTACCAAAAGCAGCCTGGTCTTCATCCCTGCGGGACTTAAACACTCCCCACTGACCTTCCTGAAGGTGGAACGTCCTGTGTTCCACTTTACCACGGGACCCAGCAAGATGTACTTCTAAGGGTTGGCTACGGGGTCAGGCAACAAGCCAGAGGATAACGCCGACGACCAGCATCAGCGCCCCGGCTGCGAGAGCTATCCAGCCGCCTATCTTCAGAGACCCGGGCTGGGGACGCTCCGGCCAGTGCGACATGAACTCCCGCACATCACGACGTTCCGCCAGAGCTTCAAAGTATTTCTTTTCCTCGTACCTGCCCCAGAGGACTCCGATGATACCGAGTATAATGAATCCCCCACCTATACCTATCAGTATTAGCCAATCCCCCTGAGACATAGTCCGGCTGACTCCTTACCCGGGAGTGTTATTAATGCTAACTATATGCCATCAGCCCGGAATATTCAAACGGCAGGCCGGCCCTGTTATCCCACACGGCTATTTAATCTCAGCAGTAGCGCCGGCAGCTTCCAGTTTTTGCTTGGCGTTAGCCGCCTCTTCCTTGCTGACTCCCTCTTTGACTGTTTGGGGCGCACCCTCTACCAGGTCTTTGGACTCCTTCAGACCCAGAGTGGTCAACTCACGGACTGCCCTGATGACGTTTATCTTATTTTCCCCTATACTCGTGAGAATGACGCTGAACTCCGTCTGCTCCTCAGCCTCTGCTCCGGCCGCCTCTGCCGCCGGTGCCGCCGCTGTTGCTGCCACGGCTACCGGTGCCGCCGCACTGACCCCAAACTCGGCCTCCAGAGCCTTTACCAGTTCCGCCAGCTCAAGTACGGACATTCCCTTGATAGCTGTCATTATTTGCTCAATAGCCGCCGATATTTTCTTCGGCTTCTCGGTCTTGGCCGGAGCCGCCTCGGCAGCTTCAGCTTTAGCAGCCTTGGGCTTCTTGACCTCTTCCTTCTCCGGCGCCGGCTCTTCCGCTTTGGCTGGTTCCGGCTCGGGGGCCGGCTCCTCTGCCTTTGGTTCTTCCACCGCAGGCGCCTCAGCTGCTGGTTCTTCTGCCTTTGCTTCTTCTACTGCTGTTTCCTCTTCCTGCTTGACTTCATCTTCTGCCATTTTACACTCCCTCCAATTGTTGAATTCTAGCCTGCAGCACTCCCATAACACCTCTGATAGGAGCCGACAGCACATTTACCAGTCCGGCGATGGGACTCTGTATCCCCGCCATTACCTGGCTTATTAGCACTTCTCTGGATGGTAGATTGGCCAGAGTATCCACATCACTCGCGCTAAGTAGCCTGTCCTCCAGGAAACCCCCCTTGATACTCAGGGCCGATTTTGTTGTCCGGATATATCCGGCCAGCGCCCTCGCGGCATCGAGTATCTCACCATATCCGAAAACAATAGCTACCGGCCCCTCAAATGAGGCCGCCAGTTCGTCCATGCCGACCTTCCTTGCTGCAAATTGCGCCAGCGAATTTTTCACCACTCTATATTCAATACCCTGTTCCCTCAATCTGCGGCGTATATCGGTCAATTCCGAGGTCTTCAAACCCCGGTAGTCCGTCAGGATACCGATACTGCATCGGGAGAATGTTTCCTGCAGGCTTTCGACTATCTGCACCTTCTTTTCTGTCGGCATCTTTCAATACCTCCTGAAATATCTCCTTGCTTCCCGCGAGATTATTATGTAAATTAAAAAGTCCCTGCGCGCGCCGCACAAGGACATCAATGTATCCGAAATTAGTCCGGAAACTACTCATCCTCGGCAGGCACTGCGTATTAAGTCCTTCCAGGGAAGGACACCCGCTGTCTCAGGATTTTTCTTTAATTGTTAATCTACTCCAGTCTAGCACAACTCCCTGTTTGTGTAAAGTCATATTATTACTCGCCTATTGGTAAAGCTATAATATTTTCTACCTCACCCCCTTTGTCCCCCTCTCCTGACAAGGGGTCACAGGAGAGGGGGAGTAAAGAGAAAGAGGGGCTTACGCCCCTCTCCGCCGGCTACTCCACGCTTTGGTGGTGGGGGTATAAAACTAAGGGATAAGCAGATTATGATACTGGGTGGATTGGGTGGGAAAAGATATAAAACGAAGGGGGGTGGTGGGGCTGGATTCCCGCTTTCGCGGGAATGACACGAGGGCGAGAGACAGAGATTGCTTCGTCGCTATGCTCCTCGCAATGACAGGTTAAGAAAAGGAAAGAGGGGCTTACGCCCCTCCTAAACACCGTATACTGGTCTTTATAGCTAGCTCGAGGTCAAAGCCAGTGTCGGGGCGAGGTCAAGCTTTATCCCCGGGCCCATGGTGGTCGTAATATAGGCGCTCTTCACATACTGGCCCTTGCTGCCGCTGGGCCTGGCTTTCATGATGGCTTCTATTATGGATGCCAGATTTTCCATCAGCATATTATCATCGAAACTGACCTTACCCAGGGTCACATGGATGATGGCGGTCCTGTCCAGTTTATACTCAACTCTCCCTTTGCGGGCATCCTCAATTACCCTGGGCAGATTGTCCATATTAACGACTGTCCCCGATTTGGGATTGGGCATCAGGCCACGCCTCCCCAGGATTTTTCCCAGCTTTCCTACCTTACCCATCATCTCCGGGATGGCAATAGCCGTATCAAAATCTATCCAGCCATCTTCAATCTTTTTAATCAGGTCGTCACCGCCAACATAATCGGCTCCGGCATTCTCGGCCACCTTCTCCGATTCCCCCTGTGCAAAAACGAGAACCCTGACCTTCTTACCCAGGCCATGAGGCAGAAGCGCCACGCCCCTTACCTGCTGGCTGGCATTGCGCGGGTCGAGGCCCATCCGCAGGTGAAGCTCAACTGTCTCGTCGAATTTGACATGAGCCGATTTCTTGACCAGCTCAATGGCCTCCTGGGGTTGATACGCCTTCGTTCTTTCAACCAGTGCGACTGCTTCTTCATATTTCCTGCCGTGTTTTACCATGCTATTCCACCTTTATACCCATACTCCGGGCTGTTCCCTCGATTATGCGCTCGGCGGCCTCAATGCTGTTGGCATTCAGGTCCTTGGCCTTAAGCTTGGCAATTTCGTGTAGCTTTTCACGGGACAACGTGCCGGCTTCCTCATGACCAGCCCGACTGCTTGCTTTCTCCAAAGCCAGCGCCTTTTTCAACAAATCGGACGTCGGCGGTGTTTTCGTAATGAAGGTGAACGTCCTGTCTTCGTATACCGTAATCTCGACCGGGACAATAGAACCGACCTGGCTGGATGTGCGGTCATTATACTCTTTACAGAAGCCCATGATATTGAGACCGTGCTGTCCCAGGGCCGGGCCCACCGGCGGCGCCGGATTTGCCTGCCCGGCTGGAATCTGTAATTTAATTATCGCTTTTACCTTCTTAGCCATCTCGCCTCTCTAAACATATTACAATTTATCAATCTGCAAAAAATCAAGCTCTACCGGCGTCTCCTGTCCGAACAGGGAAAGGAGTACCTTGGCCTTGCCCTTTTCCAGATTTATTTCATCGACCACGCCCACGAAGTCGATAAAGGGACCATCAGTAACCCGGACACTCTGCCCCTTGCGGAAACCCACCTTTACCTTGGGAGCATCAGCGGTCATCTGTTTTAGTATCTCACCGACTTCTCCCTCCTGTAACGGCGTCGGTGTATTCCCGCTACCGACGAAACCGGTAACCCCGGGTGTGTTACGCACGACACTCCAGCTATGTTCATCCATATTCATCTGGACCAGGACATAACCGGGCAGTATCTTCCTGGTCACCGTACGCCGCCGCCCACCCTTGACCTCTATCTCATCCTCAGTGGGTATAACAACCTGAGTAATCTCATTCGCGGAGTCCATGAACTTAATACGTTGCTCCAGGTTTTTCTTAACCCGCTCTTCATGCCCCGAATAGGTATGAATCACATACCACTGTTTATCATTATCCGCCACAAATAACCTCGACACCTGAATTATTGGAAAAAGCGATGATTGTCCTGCAAATCAGACGGCCTCAACTCTCCCCAGGAAGAAGGCTACATTCTATCCACCCACAAAAAACTTGTCAACAAGCTCGGTAAAACCATAATCGAGAGCTCCCAGGACAATACCGGCACATATGGATATAATCAGCACCAGCACCGTCAGGTACGCAGCTTCTCTCTTGGTGAGCCAGACAACTTTTCTCAGCTCACCAATAATCTCGCCGATATAACTGAATAATCTGAAGCCTCTACGTCTGGTGGTAATTTGCTGTGTCATCGCCAATAACTTTCGCTCTCGTCAGCAGTGGTGTACTACTTCACCTCCCGATGCAGCCGATGCATGCGACAGCGGGGACAGTACTTATTGAGTTCTAAACGCTCCGTAGTATTTTTCCGGTTTTTCGTTGTCGTATAGGTCCTCTCCTTGCACTCGGTACAGGCAAGGTAGATTACACCTCTAGCTTCAGCTTTCTTGGCCATAGTCTATTCTATGATACGGCTAAAGGTGCCGGCACCTACCGTTCGACCTCCCTCACGAATAGCAAAACGCAGACCCTTCTCCAGAGCCACGGGGTAGATAAGCTTTATTTTCATGGTGATATTATCACCGGGCATAACCATCTCCACCCCTTCCGGCAGCTCAATAGTGCCGGTGACATCCGTCGTCCTGATGTAGAACTGGGGCTTATAACCGTTAAAGAATGGGGTATGTCTGCCCCCCTCGTCCTTGGTCAGGACATAGACCTCGCCTTCGGCATAGGTATGCGGCTTAATTGTCCCGGGGGCCGCCAGCACCTGTCCACGCTCGATATCCTCACGCTCAACACCCCTGAGCAGAGCCCCGACGGCATCTCCCGCCTCGGCTTCATCCAGCGTCTTGTGGAACATTTCCAGACCGGTAACAACCACCTTACGCGGTTCATGGTGCAGGCCGACCACCTCAACCTCTTCACCGGTCCTGATAGTACCCCGCTCAACCCTACCGGTGGGCACGGTGCCGCGTCCCTTGATGCTGAAAACGTCCTCGATATGCATCAGGAAAGGCTGGTCCTTGGGACGTACCGGAACCGGAATATATTCATCAACGGCATCCATCAGCTTCAAAACCGGACCGCACCATTCGCACTCCCGCTTACCGCAACCACACTCCAGAGCCTTAAGAGCACTTACCCTAACTACGGGTATCTCGTCACCGGGGAACTCGTATTTGCTCAGAAGCTCCCTAACCTCGACCTCCACCAGTTCCAGGAGCTCTTCATCGTCCATCATATCCACCTTGTTGAGGGCAACGACGATATACGGTACCTGCACCTGGCGCGCCAGCAGGACATGTTCCCTTGTCTGCGGCATAGGACCGTCCGGGGCGCTTACCACCAGTATGGCCCCGTCCATCTGAGCCGCGCCGGTAATCATGTTCTTAATAAAGTCGGCGTGACCCGGACAGTCAATATGAGCGTAGTGGCGTTTATCTGTTTCGTATTCAATATGGGCAATGGCAATGGTCAGGCCCCTGGCCTTCTCTTCCGGAGCATTGTCAATACTTTCGAAGGAACGATAACCGGTTTTACCGTATTTGGACAGTATCAGGGTCATCGCCGAGGTCAGGGTTGTCTTTCCGTGGTCAACATGTCCGATAGTACCTACGTTTACATGCGGTTTGGTGCGGTCAAATTTCTGTTTGGCCATTTCATCCTCCCTTTATTCCGAGCCCACAATCGGATTCGAACCGATGACCCCGTTCTTACCAAGAACGTGCTCTACCGACTGAGCTATGTGGGCGTCGGTCTAATTATACAGATTTTTATGCCTGTTTGTCTATACTCTCTAATATATTGAACTCAAATTATGGTGGAGGGGGCAGGATTCGAACCTGCGTAGCCCTTAGGGCGGCAGATTTACAGTCTGCTCCGATTAACCACTCCGGCACCCCTCCCGGCAAGCTCTTCAGTTTCACACCCAGCCCGAGGAGGG
>Ga0209427_10010000_pt1 | contig 10544 bp, 11 predicted proteins | sample DeeMarSWOR136_30_FD_187465 | JGI IMG/M metagenome (GOLD analysis project Ga0209427, IMG submission 187465) | Marine sediment microbial communities from White Oak River estuary, North Carolina - WOR-1-36_30 (SPAdes) (version 2) | ecosystem: Environmental > Aquatic > Marine > Intertidal zone >...
GAGCTTCACTCTGCTAACCTCGTATTCCAGATACCTTCAGTAATCCGACTCGTTTATATGGTTAGCCGTCCTCGCCATCAGAAAAAATTGAGCAGGCTCGAGGTGTTTAATCGTGACCAATATACCTGCCAGTATTGCGGGCGGCAAACCAAGGAGCTTACCTTAGACCATGTGGTCCCCCGACGGCGGGGTGGGCAGCACGCCTGGGACAATGTTGTTAGTGCCTGCATTCCCTGCAACAGGCGCAAAGGCGGACATACACCGGATGAAGCAAGGATGAGATTACTGCGCCAGCCGCGAGCCCCTCGCAACGATGGCTTTTATGTCCCCTACCACCTTCTCAATAACCATGGGGAATGGCAAAAATATCTACCCTCTTTGAATTAACCTAACCCCAATCTGCTCTAAGTTTGATCGGCTTCCTTAGAAGACTCCTCTTCTGGATGAACTAATTCATGCAGAGCTATCTCTCTAATTACCTCATTATCCAATAATTGAACTGTTACCGTTTCCTTGAATAAGTTAGTGCTGATTACCCTGGCATTACCCCAGGGTGTGGATATTTCTTTTTTCGGCTGAGGCATCTTCTTTCTCATAGCTGCATAATCTTTGCTTTCATATGCCAGACAGCAAAGGAGCCTTCCACAGAGACCCGATATCTTCATAGGATTCAAGGCTAAGCTTTGTTCCTTGGCCATTTTAATAGATACTGAAGTAAAGTTGGTGAGGAAATTCTGGCAACACAAAGGATAGCCGCACCTGCCTACGTTACCCAAGAGCTTAGCCTCATCCCTTGCCCCCACTTGCCTTAACTGCACCCGCGTTTCCAGAGCATGGCTTAATTTCCGAACCAGGTCTCGGAAATCCACCCTCTCTTGAGCCCTGAAGAATATGGTCAATTGCTCGTCCTGGGAATCACAGCGAGCCGCTAGTGGCTTCATCTTTAAACCAAGTTGGGCTGCCATTTCATTGCACTTGTTTAAGGCTTCTTTTTCCAGGTTCTGTCTAGCTTCTTCTAAGTCCTCCGCTCCAGCCTGGCGTACTACTGTCATTAATTGCTCGCCTGGTTGAGATGGGGTTTCAAGAGTAACAACTTTAGCCACATCTAGACCACGACCAGTATCTACTAATACATAGTCGTTTACTTGCGGGGATGTCTCACCAGCATCACAGTAAACTAATTTCCCTCTGGGGCGGAATTTAACGCCAATTATGTTAGCCATCGTAATATATTATATTCTAAACTCCACAATGACATTCTTGTTCAGGATTTTACACCCAGTTTTTTTCTCGGTAAATTGAGCATCAACCATTCCCATGCTAAACGGGGATTCACATTCTTAGAAATTTCCTCCTGTAGCAAGCCAAGATTGGCCAGAAACTCTTTAATTTCGCCCAGATTTAAGCCCCTGGCTTGTTCTTTCAAAACTGTCTCATAATCTACATTGATGACAGCCTCCTGGCAACCACCTTTAATGAGCATCAAATCACGCCACCAGTCGAGCCAGCTCTCTATTATTTCTGCCCCGGCTCTCCGATTCTGGCTAAATTGGATTGCTAGCTCCTGGGCATAGGCAAACCTCTTTTCCAAACCGGCAGTTAACAAGGAGACCATCTTGGCTATCCTTTGAGAGCGCCGCTCCAATATATCGTCATTTGCCAAAGCCGACACCGCCCAGCCCAGGCGACCATGGCACAATTGAGTCAAAAACTTCGCCGTATTAGCATCCACGTTATACGAGTTGATGAGTACCTCTTGTATTCGCTCTGATGGCACCGGCTTCAATTCCAGACGCTGACAACGTGAAATAATTGTCGGCAAGAGGTGTTCATCCTCAGCAGCTAATAAAAGCCAAACTACCCTGAGCGGTGGCTCCTCTAATATCTTAAGCAAGGAATTAGCTGCCTCAGTAGATAGATATTCAGCATCGTCGATGATAAACACTTTGCACCTACCTTCATACGGTGGCAGATTGGCTAAGCGTTGCAACCCCCGAATATCATCAATGCCAATCTCCGTTTTAGAATCCAAGCCGATAGGGGTGACATCAGCGTGCTTGCCCTCCAGAATTCGCTGGCAAGAACGACATTGACCGCAAGGCAACTCGGGGCCATCACAATTCAGGGCTTGAGCCAGATTGATGGCTAATGTCCCTTTGCCCACATGCCGCGGCCCTACGAGAAGATAGGCGTGGGCTATAACATTAGTTTTAAGGCTGTAATCCAGCAAGGATAAGATTTTATCCTGTCCGATAACTTGCCACATGTTACATTATGTCCAGACTCATCAAATCCTGATAAGTTTCCCGGCGGCGAATAAGACGCGCTCGATTTTCCCCCACGATGGCTATAGCTGGCCTGGGCATGCCATCATAATTGCTCGACATAGGTATGGAATAAGCACCACAAACTGGAATGGCTATGATGTCACCGGAATTCGCTGTAGCCAAATTGATATCCTTTACTAGAATATCCCCAGATTCGCACAGCTTGCCAGCAATGGTAACCACCTCTCTCCCCGCCTCCAAAGCTTTGTTAGCCACCAAAGCCTCATATTTAGCTCCATAGAGAGCCGGGCGGATATTGTCGCTTATGCCGCCATCGACACAGACATATTTCTTTACGCCGGGTATCTCCTTAATTGCCCCGACCTTATATAATGCTACTCCGGCCTGGGCGACAATTGCCCTGCCCGGCTCGATAATGAGCCGAGGGTGACTCAATCCCAGTTCTGAAATAAGACCGCTCAGCTTGCCAGTTACTGCCCGGGCATAACCAGCTATTGTGGGCACTTCAGAGTCCAGAGTGTAGGGGACAGCAAAGCCACCACCGATGTCGAATTCGCTAAGTTTAAAGCCGAATTTTCGGCCCATTTCCTGGGCAAAGCGAAGAGTAATCTCTATAGCCAGCTCGTAAGGCTGAATCTCGGGCACCGGGGAGCCGAGATGGAAGTGGAAGCCCAGAAGGTTAAGGTTGGAGGCTGACGAAGCCTGGTTTACCGCTTCCGCAGCCTGCCCGGTAGCCAGGGGAAAGCCAAATTTGCTCTCTATCGTCCCCGTAGTAGTATATTGGTGGGTATGGGGGTCCACTCCTGGAGTGAGGCGAAGCAGAATATCTTGCTTCATCCCCCTTTCCGCGACCAGTCCATTAAGCATCTCAAGTTCATAAAAATTGTCCACCACAATTCTGCCCACTCCCCAATCCAGGGCCATATTCAGCTCTTCAGGCGTCTTGTTATTGCCGTGGAAATAGGCCCTGTCCAGAGGAAAATCCACAGAATGGGCGATGCTGAGTTCTCCCCCCGAGACGACATCGAGTCCCAGGCCTTCTTCCTTAAATATGAGAGCCGAGGCTCGGTTCAGGAAGGCCTTAGAGGCGTAAATAACCAGAGTATCAGGATAATACTTGCAGAAATCGTCTTTGAATTCGCGGCACTTATGACGGAGGGTGAGTTCATCGAAAAGATAGAGCGGCGTGCCGAATTCCTTAGCCAGGTCAACAACATCGCAGCCGCCGATAAGGAGGTGGCCTTGCTTACTTACCTCAGCAGTGAGGGGAAAAAGAGTTAGCTTAGGCACAGTCTTTGTATTCATGTTGATATGGTAGCTTGTAATGCCCGGCAAGTCAAAAAAAGCGCCTGGCTCAGATTAACGCTTTAGTTTCGCTATCACAGCGTCGGCGACCTGGCTGGTGCCTACGGCAGTAGCGGGGTCGAGCTTTAAATCATAGGTGACATCCTTGCCTTCAGCTATGACCTCGGCTATGGCACTTTCCAACTTATCGGCGCTATCCTTCTCTCCGAGATAGCGCAGCATCATCACCCCGGACAACATCGTAGCCATGGGGTTGACTTTATTTTGCCCGGCGTATTTGGGGGCGCTCCCGTGAGTAGGTTCAAAAATAGCTACCTTATCCCCGATGTTGGCTCCCGGTGCTACGCCCATGCCGCCGACCAGCCCGGCGCAGAGGTCGGAAATTATGTCGCCATACAAATTGGGCAGCACGAGGACGTCGAACATCTGAGGCTTCCTGACCAGCTCCATGCAGGTCGCGTCCACCAGCATGTCGCCAAATTCTATATCGTTATACTCTTTGGCTACTTCACGAGCAGTATCCAGAAAAAGCCCATCGGAGAATTTGAGTATGTTAGCCTTGTGAATCGCAGTAACCTTTTTTCTGCCATTCTGTCGGGCATAGTCAAAGGCAAATTTGACAATTCGCCGGCTACCCGTTTGAGATATGACCTTCAGGCTCACAGCAGAGTCTTTCCTTAGCTCCTTCCCCGTGGTATCGAGGACTAAATCCAGCAATTGCTTGGTTCCCGAATCATCTCTAGCAAATTCGATACCGGCATAGAGGTCTTCGGTATTCTCCCTGACCACCACTATATCCACATCCTGGAATGGAGTATTCATGCCGGGGTAAACCTTATAAGGACGAAGACAGGCATAGAGGTCCAATGTCTGCCTTAAAGCGACATTGACACTCCTGAAGCCAGTTCCTATGGGTGTGGTTACCGGACCCTTAATGGCGACCTTGTTTTTCCTTATGGACTGGATAGCCTGGTCAGGGAGAGGTGTACCAAACTTGTCCTGAGCCTGACTACCTATGATAACAGTATCCCACTGAAACTTGACCCCCGTAGATTCCAGTACCCGCCGTGTTGCCTCAGCCACTTCAGGCCCTATCCCATCGCCGGGTATAAAAGTTACTCTATGCTGCATCTCAATAAATCCTAAATACCCATTTCTAAAATATAAACAAATCCGAATGCCCTAAATTCAGAACCTTCATGCTAGTAATGCTCTCATAGCTTGAAGTCCTTATGCTTCTGTATGTACGGGATAAGCCCACCCTCTCTTAGGATGGCGGACATTATCGGTGGCATCTTACTACAGCTTAATGTAATCCCGGAGGTCAAATTAGTAATCTTGCCACCGTTCACGTTTATCTCCAGTTTATCACCATCGCCGATTTTATCGGTGTCGCAAAGCAATACGGGCAAGCCCTGGTTTATAGCGTTCCGGAAAAAGATGCGTGCCGTCGATTTGGCCAAAATCGCGCTGACCCCCACCATCTTGATTACAACCGGGGCATGTTCTCGACTGGAACCCAGACCAAGATTTTTACCTGCAACGAGAAAATCACCTGACGTTACCTTTGCGGCGAATTCAGGTGCAGCATCCTCCAGCACATGTTTGGCAAGTTCAGGCAAGTTGCTTCTCAGATGGGCAAACCTGCCGGGAATAATGTCGTCTGTGGAGATATTATCGCCTAATTTAATGGCTTTACCCTTGAGCACCAAGTCAGGCATCTTCATCCTTCACCTTATTAAAATCCTAATTCCTAATTTTTAGGATTTAGATATTAGTATTTAGTGATTACCTCTCGGGGGTCAGTAATCTCGCCCCTTATGGCCGAGGCGGCAGTGGTCGCCGGGCTAGCCAAGTATATCATAGCCTCGGGGTTGCCCATCCTTCCCTTAAAATTACGATTGGCGGTGGAAAGGCAAACCTCGCCATCTCCCAACACTCCTTGGTGAAGACCGAGGCAAGCAGTACAACCAGGCGGTAGAATAATTGCTCCAGCTTCAATTAAGGCCTGGATATAGCCTTTCTCTATAGCTTGAATGAGTACCTTCCTCGAAGCTGGCGCTATGAGCAATCTAGTAGCGGGACACTTCTTTTTGCCTTTAATAATCTCTGCAGCCACGGCTAAATCTTCCAGACGTCCGTTAGTACAAGTACCGATGAACGCCTGCTGGATTTTGATCCCTTTCACTTGAGCCACAGGACGGACGTTATCTACAGCGTGGGGAAGTGAGAGCATTGGCTCAAGCTTGTCGAGATTCACTGGTATGACCCGTTCGTAATTTGCCCCAGCATCGGGAGATAATGGCTTGTATTTCTCGCCCCGGTCCTGCTCGCTGAGGAAGTCTTTAGTGATTTTATCCCCGGGAAACAGACCAACCTTGGCCCCGGCTTCCACAGTCATATTGGCGATAGTGAGACGCTGTGCCATGGTTATCTGAGCCAAGGCCTTGCCACCAAACTCCAAAGCCTTGTAATTAGCACCATCGGCGCCAATGTTGCCAATGAGATACAGAATTAAGTCCTTGGCATAAACTCCCCGAGAGAAGACACCATTGAGTTCAATGAAAAAACTTTCCGGCACCCGAAACCAGGTTTTGCCCAGAGCCAAGGCTACGGCAACGTCGCTGGAACCCATGCCAGTGGCAAAAGCTCCCAAAGCACCAGCGGTAACAGTATGAGAATCGGCACCCACAATGAGATTCCCTGGATTAGCGAAATTTTCTGCGACCAACTGGTGGCATATACCATCGCCTACCTCATAGATACGACAGCCTGTTTCCTCAGCGAATCGGCGCAGAAGGATATGGTCATTAGAAAGCTGCTGAGCAGGACTAGGAGCAGCATGGTCCAGGAATATTATTGTTTGTTGCGGCTTAGCCAGAACTTTAAAACCGCTTTCCTTAAACTGTCTTATGGTGAGGGGGCCAGTAGTATCCTGAACAAAAGCCCAATCCACGTCCGCAATCACAACGTCGCCGGCTTTAGCCTCGCCATGAGATTTAAGGCCTAGAATCTTCTCGGCTAATGTCCTGCCCATTTATAGCTCCAAATCCTAATTTCTAAGCTCCAAACAAATTTAAAAATCCCAAGTTCAAATACCAAAGCTCTATTGCCTCACTATTTTAATCGTTTCCCTTTGCTATAATCAATAATATGACTGATTACAAACCAGGCAATCTAGGTTCCACCCAATGCGGCAAGAGCATCTTTCAGTGGGGCAGGCGCACTTACATTATGGGGGTGACAAATGTTTCCCCGGACTCTTTCTCCGGCGATGGACTGACAGATGTTATAGAAGCCGTAGCCCAAGCAAAACGATTAGCATCTGAAGGAGCAGATATAATTGACATCGGTGGTGAATCTACCCGTCCTGGCTCAAATCCAGTTTCAACCGACGAAGAATTGCGGCGGGTAATCCCTGTGGTGGAAAAGCTATCTCAGGAAATGTCGGTGCCACTAAGTGTAGATACCTATAAGCTGGAGGTAGCCCGCCAGGCTTTGGATGCCGGAGCCAACATGATAAACGACATCTGGGGACTGCAGAAGGAGCCCAGGCTGGCCGAGTTAGCGGCTCAAAAAAATGTACCGCTTGCTTTGATGAGCAATCAGCGTGACTCTCCATGCCCCGACATCATGTCTGCTGTTATTGCCGATTTGAAAAGAGCTATTAAGCAGGCGCTAAGCGCAGGATTGCCTTGGGAGAATATCATCATCGACCCGGGTATAGGTTTCGGCAAGACACAGGAGCAAAATCTGGAAATTTTGCGACGCCTTGAAGAATTCAAGATGCTGGGCAGGCCTATCCTTCTGGGTAGCTCACGCAAGTCCTTCATAGGCTGGGTGCTTGATTTAACTCCTGAAGAAAGGTCAAATAAAGTGGCATTCGTTCCACCAGGCGACCGGCGGCTGGCAGGAACAGCAGCTACCATAGCCATCGGCATCGCCAAGGGCGCTGATATTGTTCGCGTGCACGATGTCAGGGAGATGGCACGCGTATGTCAGATGAGCGATGCTATTGTGAGAGGCACATAGGCAAATTGGCCACTGCTTATCTTTGTCTGGGCTCAAACCTGGGTGAACGTGAAGAAAACCTCAGCCGGGCTTTGACGTTGCTTTCTCTAGAAGTAGACCTTAAGGAAGTTTCATCCATCTATGAAACTGAGCCAGTAGGTTACAAGGAGCAGCCATTGTTTCTCAACCTGGTTTGCCGAGTTGCTACTAATTTGCCTCCTGAAGAGATTCTTCATCTGGCGAAAGACATTGAAACCAGAATGGGCAGAGTTCCCAGCTTTCCCAATGCACCCCGCATTATAGATATAGATATCCTTTTCTATAACGATAAGATTATAGAAACTCTGAACTTAACTATCCCTCACCCCCGCCTGAAAGAGCGGGCTTTTGTTCTTATACCATTAGCGGAAATCGCCCCGGACTTGGTTCACCCCAAGCTGGGCAAGAGCATTACCCAACTAGCTAGCGATGTCGAAGGGCAAAAAGGGGTGCGAAAATGGTATTATATAAAATGATATAAATACCTGTGAATGGCAAACTATACTAAAAAAGGAGGCTAGCAATGGGTACTAAAGGAAGAAAGAATGTCAAGAAGCCCAAGCAAAGCAAGGAAAAGAAGAAATAGAAAGCGATAGGGCAAATACTAGATATTAATTTCTAAAACCTTAACAATATCAAACGTCCCAAATCCAAGAGAACTTAACCCTTTAGAACTTGAGTTTTAGATATTATTTAGGACGCGATACCCACTAGAGGCATTAATGTATCAGCTATTTGTGGAAGAGCACTTTGATGCTGCCCATTACCTTCCAAATTATCATGGTAAGTGTGAAAAGCTACATGGGCACCGCTTCAAGGTAGTAGCTCGTTTAGAAGCAGCCAGACTCGATGAGACTGGCTTGGCCTACGATTTCGCCCAGATAAAGCAGCACTTGAGGGAAGTCCTGGCTCAGTTCGACCACACCTGCCTGAATGATGTGTCCCCTCTTGATAAGATTGGACCCTCCAGCGAGAATATTGCTGCCACTATATTTAATGCGCTCCAGGCCCACTTTTCCGGCTCTCCAGTAAAGTTGGTGAACGTAGAAGTTTGGGAATCGCCCACAACAGGCGTGTCGTATAGCCCTTGAGTTAAATTTGCTGTTCCGGCGGCAATAAATTGGGAATCGTATCCACAATGGGGTAGGAATAGTCACATTTAGAGCAGTAAAGGGAACCACTGACTATTTCTTCCCCTTTTTCTTCATCCACCTTAAGCTCCAAATCCCCTTTGCATACGGGACAGGCTAAGATTTGCATTAGTTCCTTTTTCATTTCAGATTCCAAATTATATCATATGAGCCGCGAAACTATAGTTAATTGCATAAATTATTACAACTCTCTCTCTTTACGCTAGCGAGTTAAAAAAGGTGAAATTCGCCCAAACTGACCCTCTCTTTTCGAGGAAAAGGGGGATTATAAGAAATTATACGAAAGACTACAAGAAAGGAAAGTGCTATAATATTCGGCAGGAGAATAAAATGACAATCCAGATCAAAAAAACTTACAGAGGTTTAAATCCTGGGATGCTCTGCGATGAGGTACAAGGCTTGTTGCAGAAACAAGGGATTACAGCTGTCGAGACTGAGTCGCAAACATATGGTCTTCCCAGCGGCGACACTCAATCACGCACTACATTGACATTAAAAACACAGGCTGAGCAAGAGAAAAACCAGAAGGAATGTGGCAGCGTACATATTCTAGGCTCACCACAGGGTGAAACAAAAATGCTCCTTGACGCAGATGAGACGCTTTTCCCTCAGGAAAAACTCTCCGCTTTTCAAAATGACCTTGATTTCATCCTCGGCTCATACGAAATTAAGTGGTAAACGAACAACTTCCAGGCCAGGACCAGCTTGCCGGGGAAACCAAGCAAGAACGAAGACAAAGACGGCGATCAAAGGAAAAGGCCAAAATGCCCCAGCATGGCAAGAGCCTGGCAAGGGTATATAGGGACGCTGTATCTAAGAGAGCCAAGACCACGAAATCCTCCGAGCAGTCAAGTTAAAGCCTGGTGTTTGCTCTAATAAGGGATTTCCTTCTCAGAGGTCCGATCATAGTCCTGATTTGCCTGACAATTAGCTTCGCCATAGTTTACAGCGGAGGGTAGTTGCTCCAGCAATTGGGTTACTCAGGGCCTTGATTCCTAGTTCTGCAAGGCATTGAAATAGCTAAAACGCCACTCTTTCTAGCTAGTTTGGCGTTTTGAGCAGATTGCGGAGCACTGTTCACATTCATTATGGCACGGCTCAGCATGAATGGTTACACTAGCTTCGTGAAGTGTGCTTTGTATTTCGACCTCAATCCGGTCGCATATTTGATGAGCCTGTTCTAAATTAATGTCCCTGGCCATTACCAAATGAAGGTCTATATAACTCTGGCTCCCAGCCCGACGTGTCCGTAGTGCGTGGAAGCCAAACACCTCGCGGTTATGTTTCCTTAAACAGTCTTCGATAACTGCCTGTTGTGAAGGAGGCAGCTTTTCATCAAGCAGTCCGGATATCGGCTTACGTATAGTATCAATAGCTACCTTCAGGATGTAAATAGCAACTCCGATAGCAATCACAGAGTCAACTATAATGAGCCCGGTAAATCGCACTATTGCCAGTCCCACCAACACGGCTGAGGCGGAGTACACATCAGTGGCAATATTGCGGGCATTAGCCTCCAATGCTATAGAACCAGTGGTTCGGGAGACTCTTAATAGATGCCGGGATAGGAAAATACTGATCCCTATGGAAAGCGCCATCACAGCTATTCCAGCTTCGGTTAGTTCGATGCTAGAGCCTTTTATTATCCGGTCTATTGCCGAATAGATTATCAGTCCGCCAGCGATAAAGATGAGAATTCCCTGCACAACGCCGGCAATGTCCTCTACCTTACCATGACCATACGGATGTT
>Ga0209427_10010001_pt1 | contig 10544 bp, 11 predicted proteins | sample DeeMarSWOR136_30_FD_187465 | JGI IMG/M metagenome (GOLD analysis project Ga0209427, IMG submission 187465) | Marine sediment microbial communities from White Oak River estuary, North Carolina - WOR-1-36_30 (SPAdes) (version 2) | ecosystem: Environmental > Aquatic > Marine > Intertidal zone >...
GGACCTAGTGGAGATGTGCGTTAACCTTATGTCGCGGGCACCACGTATGCAGGCAATCGACATGCGGGCCCGGCTGAGCGCCGCCGACCGCCTGCGGAGCCGGCTTGTGTCTCTAGCCGAGGAGAAGGGTAACGACTTTGTTAAAGGCCTCTTCCGGCGGACTTTGATAGAAGCAGAAGAAGGCACACGTCGGAGAATCAGGGAATGGAATGACGGCACTTACCGGTCGGTGACCTTCATGGACACGGTGAGCAGCCAGCAGAAAATGGTACGCAATTATCTTACGCTGCACAAGAAAGGGGACACGCTCATCTGGGACTTCACCGGCAGTTCACCCGAAAATGACAGCCCCCAGCAAACTATGCCTCATTCTTTAGCCGCTAATGTCACCATTAATTTAATGGCCTACCCGTTCCATGACCTACCGGTCTCAGCCGGAGTACTTGCTCCCATGGAGTGGATAGTGCCCGAGGGCAGCATGTTCTACCCGCACCCGGAAGCCGCCCAGAGCTATTCGGCTCCGGCCTGCCACGGCGCCATGACGCTGGCCACGGTCTGTATGAGTAAATTGATATTCGATAGCCCCCAGCGCGAACTTGTGGTAGCCCCTTCCGGTAATACAGGAGGTGGTTTTATCGGAGCCGGCGTAAACCAGTGGGGTGTGCAGGTTGCCGACATCTTGGCTTTTGGGTTGAATACCGAAGGGCACGGTGCCAGGATGGACATGGACGGTGTTGATGCCTATGGCTTCTCTCACTGCTTTACCGGAAGGGCACCGGATATTGAAGATACTGAGAACGAGTTCCAGTTCCTTCATTTAATCGCCAAGTTGAATAAAGACAGCGGTGGTTTTGGTAAATATCGGGGTGGCTGCGGCACCGAGGTGATCTACGCCGTCAATTACGTGGACTGGGCCATCTTTAACAGCGCTATGAAAGGCAGCAAAATCCGCAACTGTGTCGGCCTGTACGGTGGTTATCCGCCTTCGACTCTGCCGGGCATCGAAATACACCATTCTAATATCTGGGAAAAGATGAAACGCGGCGACAAAGACCTGCCTTCAAGCGCTCTGGAGCTACTTTCGACGAAAAGCATTACCGGAGAATATAGTGTTGGCAGCATGAATAAAGAGACGCATATAGTTTTCAACGGCGACCTCTGGTCTCTATTTAACGGGGGAGGTGGCGGTTATGGTGATGTCCTTGAGAGGGACCCCGAGATGGTAATGGATGATTTGAGAAAAGAGGTCATTTCTCACTGGACGGCGGAAAAAGTCTATCATGTGGCCTATGACCCTGTGACACTTGAGGTAGATTACCAAAAGACAGAAGAAATGCGTCAGAAGGAGCGGGAGGAACGAAAATCCCGGGGTACTACCTGGGCAGAGTTTGAGAAAGAATGGTCCCAGCTTCGTCCTGCGGAAGAAGCGATGGACTATTATGGTTCATGGCCGGAAGCGCAGAAAACAAGAGAAATTATCAGAATGTAGACGATTCATGTATGAAATATGGATAAGGTGATTACTTCTAAGAAGCTGGTTAGAGGGGTTTTTGAATCGGCCGATTTACCGCGGCTGCCCTTCATTCCCTGGATATTTACCCACGCCGCCAGGTTGGAACAAATACCGGTAACACGCATGTTCAATGATCCGACTCAGTATGTAAAATGCCTTCAAAATTCCAGAAAATTATATGGTTACGACGCCATTACCGGCTGCTTTGATCTTTCACTTGAAACGGAGATATGCGGCTCTCCTGTTAAATGGAGGGGAGATTATGAAGTACCTGAATCAAGCCCTGACCCTGATTTCGATTTCGGCAGACTAAAAGATATCGATGTAGAAAGTGCGAGCAAAATGGGGAGATTCGGTACGGTCATTGAATCTTTGCGACGCATAAATATGGTCTCAGGACAGAACCTGGCTCTGGCCGCCATTGTAAACGGTCCGTTAACCGTGACGGCTGGTTTAACCGGCAGTGACCTGGCTATAAATTTAACAAAAAAGTCGGAAGAAACTATGAAAATGGTTGAGGCCACCTCTGCGTTTCTACTGAAAATAGTTCAAATCTATTGCCAGCTCCAGCTGGATATTATAGTTATTGCTGACAAACTGATGACTGCTTTCCCAGTCGTGCATCTTTCCCGGCTAAAATCCATTTTCTCGCCCATTGTAAACACCATTCGATTCTATAATGCTTACTCTGTCCTTTTATCCGGTGAAACATCCTCTGAAAATCTGGCCGGTCTAATTGACCTTGGTTTTGACGGGATAGTTGCCTCGGGAATAGATGTAAATACCTGGAACCAGTTAAAAGGTGGACGGTCCTGTGTCTTGGGGAAGGCCATCCCCTCGCACATCCTTGCCACCAGTAAAAATGATTTACAGAGATATATCGATACAAATTTAGAAGGAGTCAAAGAACCAGGCGTCTTCTTGACTACTGACTGGGAGGTGCTTCCGGACACGCCACCTGAAAATGTCCGCCTGGTGATGAACATTATAACTAGAGATTAAAACCTTATTTATCACCAATTTGGGGAGTAAGAGGTGACCAAAAACAAGATATTCACAAACTGTGATGAAGCTGTGGCAGATATCTTCGACGGTGCTACCGTAATGATTGGCGGCTTCGGCTCTTTTGGCGGCCTGCCTATAGACTTAATCCAAGCCCTGGCCAAACAGGGAGCCAATAACCTGACCATCATCGCTAACATGGGTGGCGTCGGCTTTGAACTTAGCCATCGTATAAAACCGGAAGGATATCTGGACACCGGAATCCTGTTCGAAAATAATCAGGTAAGGAAATTCATCGGTTCGGTGCCGGCTCTCGGTGGTATGCCACCTACATCTCCACTCGAAAAACTCTACAACGATGGTAAAATCGAGATTGAGATGGTCCCACAGGGCACTCTGGCAGAGAGATTAAGATGTGGAGCAGGAGGACTGGGTGGCTTCTATACTCCGGTAGGAATCGGCACAGTCGTCGAGAACGGCAAGGAGAAGAAAACTATCGGTGGCAAAGAGTACATTCTGGAACTCCCGCTTACTGCTGATTTCGCTTTGATAAAGGCGCACCGCGCTGATACACTAGGAAATCTGGTTTATCGAGGAACGGCAAGGTGCTTTAACCCGGTAATGGCTTCGGCTGCCAAAGTTACAATCGTAGAAGTTGATAAGCTGGTAGAGTCAGGGCAGCTTGACCCGGAGGCTATCGTTACCCCTCATGTGTACGTTGACCGTATTGTGGAGATTCCGCGATGAAAAGTCGTCTAGATGAGCAAACGATTGCATTGAGAGCAGCCAGAGAGTTTACCAATGGTTCTATAGTGAACCTGGGCTACGGTATGCCTGGCCTTTGTGCCAATCTTATCCCGGAGGGAAGGACCGTCTACTTCCAGAGCGAGAACGGTGTACTGGGCTACGGATGCCTAGCGACTGACGCAGAAAAGGACTATGAAATTATTAATGCTTCAGACCAGCCAGTTACCACATTGCCCGGTATGTGCTTTTTCGACAGTGCGGTAGCCTTTGACATGATCAGGGGAGGCCACATTGATATTGTGGTACTGGGAGCTTACCAAGTCTCCGAAAAGGGTGATCTGGCCAACTGGGGACGGCCCGGCCGTCCGGCTACAGGCATGGGAGGCGGTATGGACCTCGCCGTCGGTGCAGGAAGAGTCATCGTTACCATGCTGCACACCACGAAAGACGGAGAACCGCGTATCGTCAGAAATTGCACCTACCCCCTGACCGCTAGGCAGTGTGTAAACCTCATCGTTACCGACTTAGCCGTCATCGAGGTTGCCGGGAAGGGATTGGTTCTCAAAGAGATAGCTGCTGGATGGACTGTCAAGGAAGTGCAGGCGCTTACTGAGGCTGAACTAATACCGGCTGCGGACCTGAAGGAAATTGAACTCTGATACGGGCTTTAACAGGAGGGTAAAAAATAATGGAAGTGGTTGTTCCGGCTAAACCTGAGGCAATTACACTGGATAATACCAGAACGGCCTTAATTGTCGTTGATATGCAAAACGCCTTCGCCAAAAAGGGCGGTATGTTTGATGTCTTGGGGGCATTCAACGAAGATAGAGCGAAACGCGCTATCGCCAATGGGAAAAAAATAATCGAGGCATTCCGCCATAAGGGTATGAAGATTATCTATCTCAGGATGACCTACGGGCCCGATCTTGCCGAAGCTGGGGGACCTGAATCACCCAATTACTGGAAGCAGGGGGGACTTGTGGCCATGCGCCAGCACCCCGAATGGAAAGGCAGGTTCCTGACAATAGGTACTTGGGACTGGGAGATAATTGATGAACTCAAGCCATTGCCCGGGGAAATCATCGTCAACAAAAGCCGCTACAGCGGCTTCGTCAGTACAGAGCTTGATACAGCTTTAAGGGAACACAACATCAAATATATCGTATTCATCGGGATAGCTACCAATGTCTGTGTCGAATCTACCCTTCGCGATGCCTACTTCCACGAGTACTTCCCGTTGCTGGTCAGTGATGCCTGCGGCAATACTGGCCCAGATTTTATCCAGGAGGCAACTATCTGGAATGTTACTTCGGTTTTCGGATGGGTAACTACATCCAGTGACCTAGTTCAAGCTTTAGACCTCACAGTAAAATAGACCAAACCCTGATTACAGTTATTGGGGACCCTGATCATTAGACTCGATTATTCACAACCTTGTATTACTTCTTCAAGTAAATATCGGTTGTACTGTGCCATATTTGGGTTACAAATACTAGTCTTCTATACGCTCAATTCTGAAAATTACCGGTCTTAAGCCATCCGTGCAGCAAGCAATAGCGACCTGCCTCTCTTTAATCCAGGGATATGAACCGCCGAATTGAACTAGCATGATATCCCTCTGAATATCGGCAAATGCCCAGCTGCAAAAACCAGGTGGGCAATCATACTCGAAGATGAATTCCTGTCCTTCTTTCATAGCCGGACACTGCGGGGTAATCATTTCTTCATTGATATGGGCCGGGGGATTATCCCCGAACAGGTCCTTGAGACTCACCCTTTTTACCACGGTTATTTTTGTTTTTGGCATTTCTTATTCTCCTCTTTGAAATTCACTAATATTTCGTATACCGCTTTTATAGCTTTATTACCGATATGAGGGTCATTACTGAAAATTATAATTTATACTCTTCATACTCATACTGGCAGGGATGCCCATAGGTTACGTACATAACATTGTCTTCAGGCACCATAATTACCGAAGCCAGTGTCTCTCCAGTCGACCCCTCAAGGGCATGATTGCAGATACCCTTGGGATAATGATTATGGTTGGACATGATTTCCATCATCCGCTCAAGGGTAATATTCCCGTAGTGCTTTTCAATAAGCCTCCTCATCTGCGGCTCGCGAATATAACTGCTCGGGGCCCCCATGTAGACCAGTTCACCCTTCTTGAACCGGTCAGTATGATAATGATTGGCATGAGACAGGAAGTCCCGGTCAGGCTGTATCACATTATAATCATCGGGCATGGTCTCGATGCCGATAATGTCCCCCTCTTTACTGGCAAGGCAGTAATACATCATACTGCGTCCGGCAGCACAGAAAATCCCCAAAGCATCGCCAATTCGTCTTTGTCTCATTGCCTTGGGCATAACACAACAGGCGGGCAAGTTTAGGAGCTGCTTCTCGGCAGGGCTCACAACGACGTTTAAGACCATCCCCAGACCTGCTGAGTTTAAGGTCAATTCACAGGCTCCCCAAAAAACCAAAGACAGTTGTTTCAGCCCATCGGCATGCTTGATTTTTAGGAGGTCTATTGTCCTACCAGAGGTAGCGTCAAAATTCTGCCCGATAAGTGTCTTGCCGCCACTGGTAGCCCGACCGGTGACCGCAAAAGACGTGCAGAATGTTTTCATCTGCTGATAATAGAAACTGAGTTCGAAATTGCATCTCAGCAAGAAAATTTCTTCTAGGCTAACCCCGACACCATCTGCCTGGCCTTTAAGCATCTCCAATAGGTCAGGATCGAAACTCTCCACCAGAGGAATATATTTCCTCAACGTCGCTATAATTTCTTCTTTGCTGGTTTTTTGTGCTGTAGTGTATTCTTCAAACAGAGAGTCAATCGAATAAATAAAGTTCTCCCGACATGCAGTCCCGTACTGTTTACCGATATCGTAGGGACTCCCTCCGCATTCGATAACCTCAAACCTCTTTTTCTTTTTCACTGCTATCTCCCTTTCACTGTATCTGCAATCCTGCCATATAACATCAACGTTTAATCCACGCTGTAGATGGCCCCGTAGTAAACTCAAAAATCGGCCTGTCCACCCTCCTGATGATTAAGGGACAGTGTTTAGTACCTCTGGGCACGAAGACGGCGCAGCTTCTTGTCAAGATATGCTTTTCGTCTTCAATCCAGAGCTCTATTTCACCACATAAGTCTTGTGGGTTTCCCGGGTCAGTTCCGAAAAAGGCCAGGACTTCGTCAAAGTCATGCGAATGTTGTTTAACCCGGACCTGTTTGTCCGAGCCCTTCCAAAACCAGTTACAGTCGAGATAGAACGCACCTTTGACGTACTCGTCGTCCAGATACATTATCCTGGTGTACGTATCAGGGGTCGGCATATCCGGCCTTATCTCTTCCGTTCTAGCATTGGGCTTCGGGTCTGTAATGATATATTTACCGTATTTTGTTTCCGTCATTTCCACGCTCCTCTGTATTTTAAGGCATCAGGTATTATCTTCACGTACGAAACCTCCCGGTCTTGCCTCAAGGAATGTGCTGGTGCCCGGGAATACTGCCATCTCCAGATGCGGCCTCTTCACGCTTTTCCACGTTAAAGGGCCATGTTTGACTCCCTTGGGTATATAAAGGGCAGAGGTCTTATCTATTTTGACCGCTTCACCATCTACCATAAACTCCAATTCAGCGCCGAGGTCCTCGGGACGGTCGGGGTCAGTGCCTATGTGTATGACAATTTCGTCATAATTATGCGAATGTTCGTGTATATGAGGGTTTGGTTCCGGCATACCATATATCCACCCGAACCTGATATACACGTTGCTCTGGGGGATGAGCTTGTCGCTGACAAATGTCATCGGCGGTGTTTGCCGGCCTTTGATAGGCCCTTCACTGGATAATTCATAGATTGGTTCTGTTATCAGTATTTTCTGGTTCTTACGTTCAGCCATTTTCCCTCCTCAATGGTATTATAATCTTATTCGTGGTTGGTAGAGTTACCCGAAGAATTCCCGAGTACTGCCTGCCGTGTGCTACCCCATCGCTGAAATCCTATCGCAGCCACGAGTCCCAGAAGCGCAACGGTTCCCCAGATAAATGTAGGCTTGGTAGGAAACACATCGAGTAGTGCCCCGCCGAGCAGCGACGCCGTCGAGAACCCCAGCCCCTCACTTAAACCGAAGAACGCCATGTAGCGTCCCCGCCGGTCGTATGGAGAGAGAGCCCCGACAACCGAGAGCGATACGGGAGAGAAAATAATCTCTCCTGCTGTGATGATTACCATAGCGGTGACGGCCAGTATATAGTTGACAGCCCAGCCCATTAACAGATACCCCAGCGCATAAAGGAGGCTCCCCAGGATAAGGGCTTTGTATTTTTTTATCCTTCCGATAACAACGGCTACCGGGTACTGGAACACCACCACTATCAACCCATTGGCAGTCAGTAGCATCCCGTATTGGGCTGTGGTAAATCCCATGCGGTCTACCGTAAAAACTGATAAAGTACTTATCATCTGACCCATTACCAGAAAGACCAGCAAACTCAATATGGTGAATTTCATGAAATGCCGGTCCTTCGCCGCCAGGAAAACAGTCCGCACGGTAACCTCCTTAGCGGCTCCGCCGAATGATTCCTTAACCAGAAAGAAGATTAAACAACAGCTGATTAGGCTTGTAATAGCGGTAACCCCGAAAAGCCAGGGATACGGAAGAAAGATCAGCAGATGTCCACCCACTGCCGGGCCAACCGCCCAGCCCAGGTTCATACCGACTCTGAGGACACCATAAGCTTCCGTAAGACGGTTCTTGGGAGAAACATCGGTCACCATCGCCTGGTTAGCCGGTCGCGTTATCATCATTGCCGACTGTCCGATAGAATGTACCACAACAATGACCCATACCGGGGCCGTAATAGCAATCAGTGCTGCCATCGCTATAAACAGGAATATACTGGTAATGGCAGCAGTAATAAGCAGAGGCCTACGCCCGATCCGATCTGAAATTGCTCCGCCAAATAACTGAGTAACCGCCGAGCAGAGCCCACTAATCAGGATAATCAATCCTACCACGGTCATCGATACACCGCGCTCCTGATGCAGGTACGGTGCGAGGAAAGGCAGGCTAAGTGAAAACCCAGCGACATTGAGAAAACCAATGGCGGTTATAATCCAGATCCTGATGTCAAAACGCATATATGGCCGAAAGTTAACGTTAGACACTAATAGTCCTCACGGCTATAGTTCTTATCTCAGTTACTTCTTGGTTAATGTAAAACGGGATTCAACAGAATTATTCAGCCCTCTCAATTGATGAAATGTATTTACCACCGGTGCCAGCCGTAAAGTGGAAGATGGGACGGTCAACCCTGTTGAAGGAAAGGGGGCAATGCTCCACGCCTCTGGGGACAAAGACTAGGCAACTCTTGGTAATAATGTGTTTCTCGCCGCCCATCCATAGCTCCACCTCTCCCCCTAGGTCGTGGATATCATCTGGATTGCTGCCGAAAAATGCAATTATCTCGTCAAAATCGTGCGTATGACCACCGACCGTGCTTTTCCGGGGTTTGTAATACCAGACGACCTCGGTATAAAACGCTCCTTCGATTCTATTCGAGTCCAGCCAAGCTACATGAGAGTATACATCGGCATTCTCTTCGGCGGACTTCTGTCGGCTCGCCGGGAGATTCACCTCCGTCAGGAAATACTTGTCATACTTACCCATTACTGTTTTTCCTCCTTAAAATTTTTATTACGATATACCTGTGCCCCTGAACTCATGAAGCCACTCTATTTACTCCACGGCAGCTTATTGCTCTGTGGATTGTATTAAGCTTTATTTGCGTCTTCGCCATAATAGCCCCATACAGCCAAGTGTTACCGCAGTTAAAAAGGCGCCAACAATGGTAAAACTGGCGCCAAAGCCGAATTTGTCAATGAAATAACCTATTACAAGCATTATGGCCCCACTACCTCCCCTGCTGCCAAAATAGTAAATTCCGAGAAACCGGGAACGTCGCTGTTCAGGCACATAACCTATTATGTAAGACTCTACTATGGGCATCGCAATATACATAGACATGCCAATAGCAAATGATAAAAAGTAAATAACCCATCCGTAGGATACCAGCGATAGCAAATAAATTAGGGGGCCAGCAACCAGGACTGTTATTACCATTACTTTGACTATACCAAATCTATCGGAAAGATAACCTCCGAAGGGACCGGCCAGCAATCCGGCAAAGTGAACGATGGTCAACAGGGCTGCCCCGGCTCCCTCACTGACGTTGAGATAATCGACGGCGAATAACGGCAGAAACGATACTGCTGCAAGTATAAAGGCGTAACTAGATATACCCAGAATTAAAAATACTATCAGTTTACGTATATTACTTGCCGCAGGCCGTGTTACTACATGACTATCAGGTTGTACCCGATAGAATTTCTTTTTACGGTCCCAACGCCCCAATATTATATAGAATACAAGACCGAACACCAATGTAATGATAGCTAGTGTGATGAATGAGCCGCGCCAACCGAAATAGGTAGCGATGCCAACAGCAATCAGCGGGGACAAGAAAAAGCTGGTCGTACCGCCCACCTGGTGGATTCCGAGGACTACCCCCCTTTTGTCCGGCTCCACTAATTCCGAGACCAACGGTGCTGATGATGGGTGGTAACCACCACCCAATAATCCCAGAAATACCAGGAATATAGCCATTACATAATAGGACGGCGAAAGACCAACGAGTATTCCAACCACAGCTACACCGGAGATGCCTATGGTCATGATGAGACGTAACCCTAGCTTACTGGCTAAATATCCTGCTGGTAACTGGCTAATACCGTAGGCCCATGAATAGGCAGAGAGTAACCATCCTGCCTGAGTATAATCAAGAAAGAAATCGTCGCGAATAAACGGCAGTAGTGGTGTCAGCAATGCCCCCAGTAAGTGATGCATAAAATGAGCCAAGACAAAGAGGGTAAGAAATCCTGTAAATGAGGGAAAGCGGAATCCTTTAATGACAGGCTCCTTTTTAAATTCTCGTTATTAGAATATGATATTTATACTTCTGGAAGTCAATTAAATTTTTAATGTCCGTTTTAACGTAATATTGTTCTCGGGGAAGGTAATGGTAAAAGTATAAAAATTAAGTGTACTCAGGATTGAATAGTAAAGCCAGCATTATTTGCGGTTTATTCTTATCAACGCTTTTGTAGACAATAGGGCAATGCGTTAGTCCCGCAGGGATGAAGACGGCTGTTGTGTGGCTGAAGGTGTGTTTTTCTCTATCCTTGCCTTTGCCAATTGATATTTCAAT
>Ga0209427_10010003_pt1 | contig 10544 bp, 9 predicted proteins | sample DeeMarSWOR136_30_FD_187465 | JGI IMG/M metagenome (GOLD analysis project Ga0209427, IMG submission 187465) | Marine sediment microbial communities from White Oak River estuary, North Carolina - WOR-1-36_30 (SPAdes) (version 2) | ecosystem: Environmental > Aquatic > Marine > Intertidal zone >...
ATTGGCTCTAACCATTGAGCTGGACCCGTATGATGTCGAGCTCAGGGGTGGCTTAAGCGCTACCGCCGATATCGGCGTATACAGTGCTGAGAACGTATTGCTGGTTCCCGTATCCATGCTTATAACCACACCTGCTGGCTCCTTCGTAACAGTCATGAATGAGTCCACGGGCCAGCCCGAGCCAAGGAAAGTCACCTTGGGCAGAGGGAACTTCCAGTACTTCGAAGTGTTGTCGGGGTTAGAAGAAGGCGACAAAATCCTGCCACCAAGCTTGAGCCCCATGGGAAATATGGGTATCCCGTCTCAGGGAATGCCGCCACCAGGTATGTAAATCAAGAAAGGTATTACTGTAATCTTGGTCACCCAGGAAGAGCATATAGCATCATATACCCGGAGAACTAGCTATCTCAGGGACGGGAGGATTGTGGAGGAAAAGAAGCGATGAACATCTGGGAGAGTATCAGGACAGCTTGGCAATCAATATTTTCCAATAAAATGCGTTCCTCGCTCACCATGCTCGGTATCGTTATAGGCGTAGCAGCGGTTGTCATTTTAGTTGCACTGGGTGAAGGATTCCAAACCAATATGGAGACTGAATTTGAAGAGATGGGAGCCAGTGCGCTTTATGTATCGAGCTCGACAGCCGGGACAGCAACTACGGTGCGTGAGCTCACCTTTGATGATGCCCAAGCTCTGACAGACAAAACACTAGCCCCATCGATAGGAGTGGTCTCTCCTACCCTTAGTAAAGGGGTAAGTATATCTTACGGCAATAGTACACTTAATAGTCAAGCTATGGGAATCACACCAGTTATAACGCAGATAAGGAATTATACCATTGGTGGGGGCAGGTTCATCACTGACCAGGACCTTACAGCAAGGAACAATGTGGTAGTGCTCGGTTACGAGGCTGCTTCAGACTTGTTTGGCAGCGAGTCTCCTATAGGTAAAAGCATTCGTGTTGATGGCAGCAAGTTCCAGGTTGTGGGGACTATTGAAAAGATGGGAGGGTTCGGAGGAGATAATTATATATTGATGCCGCTTACAACGATGCAGTCCAAGCTAGTAGGTGGCCACAGTGTCGGGCAAATTGCGGTAAAGGCAGCCAGTCCTGACCAGGTGGATTCTGCTATCGCCGAAATAACTTCTATATTAAGAGCTCGGCACTATATCAGACCCGGTACCACAGATGATTTCTCTATCAGAGACATGCGAGAGCTTCTTAGTAGCCTCCAGCAGATGTTGGGTGTCTTCTCGCTTATACTTAGCAGTATTGCTGCCATCTCGTTGGTTGTTGGCAGTATAGGGATTATGAATATCATGCTGGTATCAGTATCGGAACGTGTGCGGGAAATTGGCATACGCAAAGCTATTGGCGCCAAGCGCCGCGACATTTTAATCCAATTCCTTATTGAAGCGGCTGCACTCAGCTTTTCCGGCGGACTGATAGGACTACTTATAGGAGCAGCCGGAACATCGATGTTCAGTCATGTTCCTATTATGACGGGGCCTCCAGGTAATCAGACTCCAACTCTTATTCCAGCCCAAGTTTCAACTGCCATTGCTGTGCTTGCACTTACCGTCTCAATAGGAGTTGGACTGATATCCGGCACCTATCCCGCCTTCAGGGCTGCCAGATTGGATCCCATAGAATCTCTGCGACATGAATAGAACATGTCTGCAGGCATCCTGCCTCTCTATATCTTTAAGATCAATTGACAATGGTCCATAGTGTGCAATTCGCAAACAAGAAGCTGGGTATCTTGAAATACCCAGCTTCTGTTATTTCCGGCTTTTATGTGTTTAGCTCTTGCCGATTCGGAACATTTTGGTACCGCAACTTGGACAGACGCCCTGTGTGGCTGGCTTGCCATTTTTCATTTTGATAATCCTGGGATTGCTCATTTCCCTTTTAGTGCGGCATTTCATACAGTATGCTTGCATCTGTATCCCTCCTTCCTTATGTAGGAACGATAGAATATTCTGAAAAGTTTATGCTTATAATAAAATTTCTGTAGATTCTTCGCTTCGCTCAGAATGACAGAAGTAAAGGGCTCGGAATGACAGAACAAAAGGGCTCAGAATGACAGAAAGAAAAGGCTGGCAACGGCGGGCAGGAGCTGTCAAGCTAGCATATTCGGGGCAATAGTTCACCGGTGAGCATGTCAACGATGCGGGACGCACCGAGCCGGGTCTTCATTATCACCTTGCCTTTGTGCTCAGCGGTGACCTCACCGATGATTGAGGCATCGGCACCATAGTGGTTCCGTTTCATTTTGGACAGGACTTTCTGGGCATCGTCTGCGGCGACTATGGCTACCAGCTTGCCTTCGTTGGCGACATATAGGGGATCGAAGCCGAGAAGCTCGCAGGCAGCCCGGACCCCATCGCGTACCGGTATCTTATCCTCCTCTATACTGATGCCCACCTTGGACTGCTTGGCAAGTTCGTTAAGTGTGGTGGCTAAGCCGCCCCGGGTAGGGTCGCGGAGGCAATGGATTTGCGATGACGCTCCCAGCATCTGCGAAACCAGCTTGTTCAGAGGTGCGCAGTCGCTTTTGACCGGCACTGAGAATTTGAGCCCTTCGCGCTGGCTCATCACGGCGATGCCATGGTCACCGATGGTACCGCTTAGTATTATCCTGTCGCCTATTTTGGCATTGGCCCCCGAGATATCTATGTCTTCAGGGACTGTGCCTATGCCGGCGGTGTTGATAAACAGCTTATCTGCGCCGCCTCGGTTCACCACCTTGGTATCGCCGGTGACTATATTCACCCCAGCCTCTTCAGCGGCGGCTTTTATTGATTTAACTATCCTGGTTAGTTCGCTTAGCGTCAAGCCTTCTTCTATGATTAAGGAGAGGCTTAGATATAAGGGCGTAGCGCCGCTCATAGCCAGGTCGTTGATTGTGCCGCAGACCGCCAGCTTGCCTATGTCACCGCCGGGGAAGAAGATGGGATTAACCACGTAGCTATCGGTAGTGAAGGCAAGGCGGCCGCTGAGGTCAAAAACAGCCGAATCATCAAGTTTAGCTAATAGGGGGTTAGTCAGAGGCGGCAGAAAATTCCTCTCAATCAGCTCATGGCTGAGCCGACTGCCGCTGCCATGAGCCAGCAAGATGATTTCATCATTCAAAATCGGCTCCGTATTGGTGGTATGCGGCGCAGGCACCTTCGGATGACACCATGCAAGGTCCTACCGGGTGTTCCGGTGTGCAGGCCTTGCGAAATAGCTTACAGTCGGTTGGAGTTTTCACGCCGCGGAGTATGTCTCCGCAGATGCAGCCCTTCGTCTCTCGAATTGGATCTAGAGTTATTGAGAAAGCCTGCCCGGCGTCAAAACGCTCAAATTTTTTCCTTAGCTTTAAGCCGCTGGCTGGAACCACGCCTATGCCTCGCCAATCGGCGTTGTCAACTTCAAAAACGCTGTCCATCAGCTCCATGGCTTTCTGGTTGCCTTCAGGCTTAACTCCGCGGCGATAGGCTATTTCAACAGTTGGCTTGCCGCTTTCGATTTGCTCTACCAGCATCTCCATAGACTGCAGAATATCCAGCGGCTCGAAGCCGGAGACAACGCAGGCGACGCCGTAGTCGCGAGGTATAAATTCGTAGGGGCGGGAGCCGATTATGACGCTGACATGCCCTGGACAAACGATGCCATCCAGCTTGAGTTCACCCAAATCAAGGAGAGCTTTCATTATCGGTGGGCACAGTTTCAGAAGGGTGAGAACGTAAAAGTTTTTGATTCCTTCCTTTTCAGCCTGAAGGATAGAGGCGGCGATAGTTGGTGCGGTGGTCTCAAAGCCGATGCCGATGAAGATAACCGACTGTGTCGGGTTGTCCCTGGCGATTTGAAGCGCATCCTGGGTGGAATAGATTATGCGGATGTCAGCCTCTCTGGCGCGTGTCAGCTGTAGGCTGGAATAGCTGCCGGGGACTTTCATCATATCGCCGAAGGTGGTGACGATGACATCCGGTAAACGAGCTAAAGCAATCGCCCTGTCTATGTCGGCATTAGCCGTGACGCATACCGGGCAGCCCGGCCCTGAAAGCATCTCCACGGTGGGGGGCAGTAGCTGGCGGAGACCGTGCCTCATGATGGCTACAGTGTGTCCGCCGCAGAACTCCATCAATCTGGTTGGTCTGGTAGATAGCTGCTTTATCCTGTTTACCAGCTTCTTGCCCAGCTCAATATCGCGGTACTCGTCAATGAATTTCACCATTCTACACCTTCTTCTAGTAGTATGGGTTCATTAGCAAGTCTCCCGTTAGTTAGCTGCGACAACGCCTGCTCGGCCTGCTCGAGATTATTTGCTAAATCTTCAAGGAGGGTCAGATATTTGGCGGACTTGTTTTTAAATTTCTCCAGGTACTTTTGCTTTATCGCCGGGTCTGAGTTACTGATGCTGTTGACAATGTTATCAAGTACGTACTCATTAGTACTCTTGTAGCTCATGGCTAAGTGCTCTGCGGCGTTTAGTGTCGACTGAAGCTCGCTACACAGCTCCAGCCACTGGGGCATGGTGGAATTATCGGATGGCCTTTTTGTCTGTACCTTTTCTGCCATCCCTAAAGACTTATCACAATATAACATCAGAATCCCTGCAGATTCCGGACGAGGCAGCATCTCAGGCAGGGGGATCCACTTGCAGCCGCTGCTTTCATCGAATGACTCTTTAGTAGTCACACTCTCACCAATCTTACATAATTCACTTGGCGGTGCTTCCAGGCCAGCAGCAGCAAACTCATTCCAAGTAAAATCCTTGAGCTGCAAGGCTATACTCCCCGCCATCTCAATATGACCTTTCATCGCATCGTAGGGGTCGACAGGCTTATGCTCAGCAGCTCGGTTGAGACTTTTGGGGATCAACATCAAAGCTAGGCCAGCGAGCAAAAGTGTTACCCCAATAGCCAAAACGGCATATAATACGTACCTATTCTTCTTCATCACCCAGCCTCACCATCTCACCCAGTATCTTCAGGGTCTCCTGGGCTTCGGTCTCGTCGATGACATTTATGGCATAGCCAGTATGGAGCAGGACGTAGTCGCCGACTTTAGCTTCCGGGGTAAGCATTATACTGATGCGGCGTTTTACACCGCCGATTTCTACCTCGGCTTCATTGCCGTCTATTGAGATAACCTGTACCGGAACAGCTAAACACATAGTTTTTCTTTCAACTGAAATTGGCGATGACAGCTTGGCCCAGGGAGATGCCACCGTCATTGCACGGCACCTGTTTGTGGGTGAGCACGGAAAAGTCGGCAGGTTCAAGCAACGGCACAACTTTTCTTAGCAGCAACCGATTCTGGAAAACACCACCGCTTAAGGCTACCTGGTTTATTCCAGTGCTTTTGGCTATCAACTGGCACATCTCGCATATCATCCGGGCTACAGTATTGTGGAACCTGGCTGAAATTGTAGCTTTAGACACGCCATTATACAAATCTCCGACTATAGCCGAAAGCAGCTCTTTTAGCTGGATAATGTTTGTGCCATCGTGCTCGATTATAGAATATGGATAGCTGTCATTGCCGACTTTATCTACAGCATCGTAGGCTGCCATCTCAAGCTCCACAGCTGCCTGACCTTCGTAATCTATCTCGCCCCTGATACCTAGCAAGGCTGATACGGTGTCGAAGAGACGCCCCATACTTGAAGCCAGCGGAGAATTAAGCCCAGTCTGGATTTGCCGCTTGATAAGCTCGATTTCAACAGCGTCAACTTGCTTTAAGAAAGCCAGTTTGGGACTGATTGAATCATCTCCCAGTAGTGTGAGAAGGTAGCCTATGGCGGTCCGGTAGGGTCTTTTTATGGCGGCGGCTCCACCGGGCAGAGGCAAGTACTCAAGATGTCCCATTCTCTGGAAGCCTTTGTAATCAGCGACCAGAAATTCTCCTCCCCAGATGCGTCCATCGCTGCCATAGCCTGTGCCGTCCAGAGCCACCCCGATAACCGGACTTTTAACCTTGTTGTCCACCATGCAGCTGGCAATATGGGCGTGGTGGTGCTGGACCGGGACGAGCTTAAGATGGCTGAACTGGTTGCCCAGCTCCAGCGCATATTTGGTGGAGAGATACTCTGGATGTAGGTCATAGGCGGCGATTTCGGGCTCGATACGGAAGAGCTTTTTGTACAGAGCCAGCGTGTTTTGGAAGAGCTCCAGGGTCTCCAGATTCTCCATGTCGCCGATATGCTGACTTACGAATGCATAATTATCCTTGGTTAGACAGAAATTGTTTTTCTCTTCGGCACTGCAGCCGAGCACCTGCTTGGCTGTGAAAGACAGTTTGATGGGATACGGTGCATAGCTGCGAGCGCGCCGGGTAAGCTGGGCCTCGTCTCTTTCGATGACAGTCACACTGTCATCATATCTGGCGTATATGTCGCGGTTGTGGACCAGAAAATAGTCGGCGATGCCTGAGAGCCGCCTGATAGCCTCATCGTTATCCTTGGCAATCGGCTCCTCGCTGATATTGCCGCTGGTCATTACCAACGGCAGTCCTACCTCTCTTAGCAATATATGATGCAGCGGGGTGTATGGCAGCATCACACCGAGGTATTTTAGATTGGGAGCTACCGCCGGGCATACCGTGGACTCTGGCTTCCACGGCATCAGCACGATTGGGCTCTGCGCTGAGGTAAGCAGTTGCTCTTCTGCCTCGGATATATAGCAATGTCTTCTGGCTTCCTCCATGTCAGCGACCATTATGGCCAGTGGCTTGAACGGGCGTCTCTTTCTCTGTCGTAAGAGCTTGACAGCTTTCTCGCTGGTGGCATTGCAGGCCAGAAGGAAGCCGCCCAGGCCTTTGATTGCCAGGATTTTTCCGTCTTTGAGTAGCTGGCTGGCAGAGGCAATAACATCGGAGGTTTCTACATTGTTTCCCCTGGTGTCAAGTAGCTCTAATCTCGGCCCGCATTTGGGGCAGGCGTTGGGCTGAGCATGGAAACGGCGGTCTAAAGGGTTATCGTACTCTGCCTGGCAATCGGGACACATTATAAAAGAGCTCATGGTGGTCTTGGGACGGTCGTAGGGGATATCTTCTATTATGGTGAAACGGGGGCCACAATTGGTGCAGTTGGTGAAGGGATAATGGTAGCGTCTGTCTTCAGGGCTGAAGATTTCCCTGAGGCATTCCGGGCAGGTAGCAATGTCCGGAGACACCAGCTGGTACTTACCTTCTTCGGTTATGCTGTGGCGGATTTCGAAGCTTGTGTAGTCTGTCGGGGAATGGTAGGTGACGGAGACGTTTTCTATATGAGCCAGCGGTGGCGCGCTATTTTGAAGCTCGGATAGGAAAAGCTTCAGGTCTTTACTTTCTCCCTGAATTTCGATTTTGACATCCTCTGAGGTGTTGCACACCCAGCCTTTCAGGTTGTGTTTGGTAGCTAACTGGTAAACGAAAGGCCTGAAGCCGACCCCTTGAACTACGCCGCGGGCGCTGATTCGCACTAATTCTACGGTTCCAACTTTAGACATGAACAAATGAATTTTACTTCAATTAAGCCTGCTGAGCAAAAATAGGAGTGACTAGTGAAGCCGGGGCTGGCCTTCAGGCTGGCTGTTGTTCTGTTGCGTACTGGCCGTTTTGGATGGCTTCGACTACTCCCTGTTTGGCGGCGAGATAAGCCAGGTGAATGGCGTTTTTTATGGTTTTTGCCCGACTTCGGCCGTGAGTTATGACGACATTGCCGTTCACCCCGAGCAAATATGCCCCGCCTACTTCTTTATAGTCTAACTTTTTGATGGCGGAGACCATTTGCACGTATTGAGCAAGAGCAGCTCCGCTAAGTTGTCGGTCAAGCTCGGAAGCTTCCTGTAGCTCCAGTAAGTTCTGGATGACCTCCGAGTATCCTTCAATAGTCTTAATCAATATGTTCCCGGAGAAGCCATCCATAACAATTATATCGGCTTTTCCCTTCATGACATCGAAACCCTCGACGTTGCCAATAAAGTTAAGATCAGTTTTCTTTAAGAGCTGGTGGGTCTCCCTGGCTAGTTTATTGCCCTTTATCTCCTCTGCGCCGTTGTTTAGCAGCCCAACCCGCGGTGATTTTATGCTGAAAACCCGCTCCGCCAGAATGTTGGCGAGCTGGGCGAATTGCACCAGAAATATTGGTCGGCAGTTAGGGTTGACCCCGATGTCAATAAGAAGTGTTGGACTGGGCTGGGTAGGTTCGAACACCACGCAACATGCTATCCGCTCGATGCCTTTTACTATTTCCAGGCTTAAGAATGCTGCCACGACTATAGCGCCGGTGCTACCTGCAGAGGCGAAGCCATCAGCAATACCGTCTCTCACCATATTGACACCGACTACAATTGACGAATCCTGTTTGCTCTGTACTGCTTGTATTGGCTCCTCTTCGTCCGTGATGACTTGGCTTGCTTGGACGATGCTAATGTTCGAACGCACTTTGGAGCGCCTGAGCAGCATCTCTAGTACGGGCTTGTTGCCCACAAGAGCGATGTCTGTGGGGAACTCTTTGACCGCCTCAATGGCTCCTTTAACCACTTCCCGTGGAGCATGCTCCCCTCCCATGGCATCTACGGCAATTAACATCTAGGTATCTACCTCCGGTCGCCAGTGTTCTGCTGGATGGTTAGAGACTTTAGCGAGTCCACCCAGTTTTGTCAAGGCAAATAATTGTACATCTTTGAAAAGCAGGGGGCAAAAGTTTATAATTCATACGTTTGGGGGGAAATGGGGTGGTGCAGATAATACAGTGCATGAATTAGATATAACGCAGAATATACTGGAAATTGTCTTAAACGAGGCGAAAACAGCTCAGGCAAATAAGGTCACCAAGATAAGTCTGGTCATCGGTGACCTCTCAGGTATAGTTAGCGATTGCGTGCTTTTCTACTTTGATTTCCTCAAGAAGGGTAATGCCGCTGAGGAAGCCACGATTGATTTCAGATTAGTGCCAGTCGAGCTGCGATGTCGAGATTGCCAGACCAGTTTTAACCCGGAAGACTCCGCCTGGAGTTGTCCGAATTGCCAGGGTACTAATCTCGAAGTAATCAGCGGCCGAGAGTGCTACGTAGAAAGTATAGAGGTTGAATAGTTAGGTTAGGACTTGTGCTAATTATTATTAGCACTGGTGATGCCGTAGCTGATCAGACATGAAGAAACCGGATGTAATCGTTAAGGGGAAAGATAATGGAGAGGGTATGGTCATCCATTATAAGACCGGCAAAGGGACCGATATCTTTGGATTTGCCATACCCAATGTATACGCCGATGCCGATTGGGACCTAGGGCCTACCTGGTGTTATTTAATCCTGGGCAAGAAGACTACACTGATTGACACCGGTAACTGGGGTAACTTCGAGGTTTTTGAGTCTCTTTTGAAGTCAATCGGCAAAGAGCTATCAGATATCGATAGGATTGTTATTACCCATAGCCATGAAGACCACGATGGAAATTTACCTGAAATAATATCGGCAACGCAGGCTGAATTATGGGCTCATACCATCTACCGCCAGATGATTTCGTATCACCCTCACATAGAGTACGGTGCCCCACACCCCGAGCTGCCTGGTTCTTGCCGCCTCTGCAGGATGCCTGAGACTTTCTATAAAAACTGCCTGCCGTATCATAAAAAGAGAAGCTCGCTGAAGGTTGATTTCACTATAAAGGATGACCAGAGGCTGCCAGACGAAGACACGGTCTTTTTATTTACCCCGGGGCACACTCCTGATTCAATCTGTATGGTTTTGGAAGATGAGGTTATATTCACCGGTGACACCCTGCTGCCTGATATTACATCCCATCCTTCTCTGGTGTATGCCTTTGAGGTCAATCGACGGATCTTACCGAAGGAATATCGCCGAAGAAACGATGTCTATGGTTTGATGAACTATATAAGGTCTTTAAGTAAGGTGGCCCATCTTAGCTCTAAATCTTTTAAGGCGACCTTCCCTGCCCACCGCCTGTTCTATAATGGGCGGTTTAACCTGCTGGATAGCTCTGAACGGGCTAAGGAGATAATCCAGTTTCATATTGACCGCTGCCGTGACATATTGAGGATTATAGATAACAAACCGACTGGAGTATCAGATATCGTTGTGCAGCATTTTCCGCCTTCGCTGCTTGTCGGCTTTGGCAGGGTGCTGGCGGATAACGAAATCAGGGCTCATATCGAAATTATGGAGGCATGCGGTGATATTCGGTGGGCGGGCGAGAATAAAGACACCGTCCAGCGCACTGGAACCAGCAATTATCTGAGTGCCATAGATGTATATCTGAGATAGACAGATGTCCCCCTATTACTAGTTTGTTTTAGCTTATAATGTGCTGATTTGGCTTCTTCCTACATATAACGTTTGATTGTGTGTATAGCTGTCGCTTTGAAAGCTGCATAGACCTCTTTCCCAATAGTGATATTCAAATCCTGTGCCGCGTGTTTTGTTATTGTCCCTAATAGTGAAAAACCGCAATCAACCTCCAACCTAACCATATGGCCAACGGTAGTCATAGAATTGACTTTACCCTTAAGAACGTTCCTGGCACTTGTAGCATCAGCCGATAAACTAAATAC
>Ga0209427_10010004_pt1 | contig 10544 bp, 7 predicted proteins | sample DeeMarSWOR136_30_FD_187465 | JGI IMG/M metagenome (GOLD analysis project Ga0209427, IMG submission 187465) | Marine sediment microbial communities from White Oak River estuary, North Carolina - WOR-1-36_30 (SPAdes) (version 2) | ecosystem: Environmental > Aquatic > Marine > Intertidal zone >...
GAACAGCCATGTGAATAAATGATTGGATTGAGATGTTCCCTGCCATTCACATTTATGAAGTTTTCATCGCTAATGTCGGATCGACCTAATCGCATATTGGTACTCGAGGATGAATGCCCGGCATGATGGATAATATTACATCCGCTATTGATTTTTTCGAAGAGATCATCTTTGTTCCAAGAGCCTAAAGTTTTATCGTAAAGGTAAGTAAAATTTAAATCTAAAGGCATCCCCACTGTTTTATAACCGTTTTGATCTTGATCTCCAATTAGTAAATCTAAATAATCAGCGCCATAAGATAAAGGATCGTTCCACATCTTTTCGCCTGCCATCAACATTTTTGTGGCATCTTTTATTACCGGGTGGAGCTGGTAATTAATGATCTTATTCAAAATCGCGTAAATTTCATCACTATTATCCGCACAAATTCTTGCAACTGCCAATTCGGGTAAGAGATCGTCTTCACCTGGTTCGCCCCATTTATCATCATTATTATCATTCCAGTTGCCATCCAGGGCTGCATAATACAAATCTGAGGGTATATTTTTGCTTTCATATAAATCCTGCCCGGAAATTACCTTGCCGTAAAGCCCCCTGATTGGAACTTGCATCTGTCCAAAAGAACTGGCATCAGCATCTCCTGCAAGCAGCACAAAGGATATATTGAAATTAAGGTACTGATCAATTATATAATTTCTGATTTTATCTGGCTCATCATTCCCGTTTGTCGATTGATAAATTTCTTCGACAATAGCGATTCGTGTCTTTATTCCGCGTTCATTGTAAAAATGAACCAAAGGCTGATAGTCTTCAATGAAAGCATTTATTGTTATGATCAGGTAATCATAATTGGTTTCGCTAACCTGGGGTGTGTACACTGTCTTTATTTCTTGGTCATTATCAACTAGTTGACCTAATTTTTCAGCGATGGTGTTGGTAAGCTTATAATGTCTCAATGCTTCGTTTGCTTTACGATCTGGTCGGGTTTGAATAGTTACTTCGACTTCTGAATAATAGCTAATTTCTCCTCTAACTGGAATATAAGTAACAGGACTAAAGCAGGCTATAGCAATGGGATGACCATGCAAAAAATGTGTTTGGATCAAAGGCTCTGGACCGCGATAGATATTTTCGCTATCGTATAATTTTTGATTGAAATTTTGATATGATAAAGAACTAAATTCTGTTCTGGGTGGTTGTTTGGGAGAGATCCGAACCTTTTCCCTATATTTTCTCTCATTTTTATATACAATAGAGATATTATCTGCTATTTGTCCCAGCGGAAGCAATAGCGCTACAGGTTTTAAAGGGAGTGTTGGCTCTCCAATTTTACCAGCTTGATAACAATTGGGAAAATGTATCAAATCCATACCATCCAATTGCCGTTTTATTTCTGGCTTTGAGAAATAGTAGGTATGACGAATCGTTGCACAATTACTTTGAAAGGGGAGTGCAATAATATATAGTAATGTAGTTAAGATCGTTTGTAGAAATAGCTTTTTCATCAGGTTGAGTTATTCCTTTAGTTATAAGTTATAATGTTGAGAATCAAATTTATTTTACAAAATCTCGCTCGCCAATTTTGACAATAAGAACTGGTACTTCAGCATGTCGAATGACCTTTTCAGTTGTGCTGCCAATGAGAAAGTGCTCCAGCCCACTGAGGCCGTGTGTTGCAATAACTAAAAGATCAAAATTTTCTTTCTTTGCATGTTCAACAATTTCATGATATGCAGGACCTTCAGCCAGGATATAATCTGTCTCAATTTCCGGTTTGCCAAGTTCATTTCTGAAATTATCCATCGCCTCAGTAGCTCTTTGTCTCAACTCACTGTCGATTTCAAAAAGTGAGGTCTTCCCTGAGATATAAAAGGAAGGATGAACTTGTTGTTCGAAAGAATGGAACAGTGATATTGTCGATCGATAATTTTCAGCGAACGCTAATGCATACTGTAACGCAAGTTTAGAGTGATCCGAGAAGTCGATTGGGACCAGGATTTTTTTATACTCACCTAAATTTTTCGAGTCCTTCCTGAAGGTCATGACTGGACATTTTGCCATGCGAATAACCCGTTCTGCAACACTGCCTAACAAAAAGTGGGTTATCGCAGAACGACCATGCGTTCCCATGACTATGAGATCGACCTGTTTTTCCTCAGCATAATTGAGAATTTCTTCTGCTGCTGAAAACGCCCGTGAACTGGCGGTTACCAGTCGAAAAGATTTCTCTTGGTGATCAGTAGCAATGTTTCTTAATTTCTGGTTTGAAATTTCCTCGATCAATTCGTAACTCACAATATTATCGGGTAAACGATCATCTGGTTTATAGGAATCATCCTCATACATCAAAATAGCATGGAATAAATGCAACTCACCATTAATTTTTTTTGTTAATTCTATAGCATTTTTCAGAGCAACTTTTGAGCATTTGGAAAAATCCAAAGGACAGAGGATTTTATTGATTTTAATCATAATGACCACCTTTTTATATTTAAATTCCAACATTTAATAATTGATAAAGTGATTCCATCGCTTGGAGCGATGGAATCAGTATGAAATTCTAAGCCTTAATAGGTACATATCGTTACAACACATTTTTTGCACAAACATGCGAAAGCTCATTTGTAAAACTTTATATATTTTTTTCAAAGTCGACAAAATACAATTGTGAACGTTATTTAATCTCACCCCCTTAATCATTCCGGTATTTTTTACTTTGGTATTAAATATAACAGGTAAAAAAATAAAAATCAAGCAGTTTCCATTATTTTTATTAATTTTTTGTTTTACTATTATTTAGTAAGTATCTGTTTATGAATGAGAAAGTAAGATCAAAAACTTAGCACAGTGATAGTTAATATGATATAAAAAAAGCCGACATCCTTAGGGGCAATGTCGGCTTTGTGAGGGATATGAGCAAATTTCAAAATAGGGTCTTATTTATAAGATATTTCAAAAATTAACCTTTTCAAAGGTGATTTTCCCACTTATTCGCCTTTGCTGCCCAGCCGATTCCAGTTCCGCATTAATTTCTTTAAGGCTACTTAATGTCGTTCTGACTCTAGTTCAGCAGCGTTGAAAGTGGGAAATATAGTAAGTTGAATTTAAACTGTTTTATAATTTTTTTCATAAATTTATTCCACAAATGTCGTGCCACATTATGTCGAACAATTAGAACTTGATTTACTTATTAATTTATAAAAATATACGATACAAAAGATCTAAATGACTTTAATTTATAAAATAGATTTCAATTTCGATTTCGAAATAGGTTTACATTTATGTAAGAGAAAATTCTTATTGCTATTTTCGTAATTTTTGTGTAACATATTTATTTGAATATGGTAATGATTTGAATATGAATCCACTCTTTTAAAGTTCGACTGTTATAAAATGATATGTCACATTAGACCTTGAAAGCAAGAAAGGAATTTGTGTTGAAAAAAAACAGTAAATTAAATACACAAAAGATATTTGCCCAAGTACCTCAAGTAGCTAAGCTTCTACAAAGCAATGAAGTAAAATTTTTATTAAAAGAATACCCCAGGGAGCTTATTGTTGATCTAATACGAGTTCAACTTGACAAACTACGAAACCAAATTAACGAGATGAGTAATAAAGAGCTATCAAAATTTGAATTAAATAAGGATCAAATAATTGGGGAGATTGTCCTGGCAATACGAAATGAGTTGAAACCGAAAGTCAGGCGCGTGGTTAACGCAACTGGAATTTTGCTCCACACAGGACTGGGACGAGCACCTTTATCCAAACAGGCACAGCAGGCACTGATCGAAGCGAGCGAAGGTTTTACTTCGGTGGAAATTGAATTGGATTCTGGCAAGCGAGGTGACCGTCATAAATTAGTTGAGGATTTGCTAATTAAGTTGACAGGCGCTGAAGCTGCAGCAGTTGTCAATAACAATGCGGCTGCCACGCTATTAGTACTAAATACGCTGGCATTAGGGAAAGGCGTAATTGTTTCTCGTGGAGAATTAATTACTATTGGCGGTTCGTACCGCATTCCAGAAATTATGAAAAAAAGCGGTTCCCGTATGATTGAAGTTGGAACAACCAACCATACAGATCTTTGGGAATATGAGCAGGAAATCACCGAAGAGACTGGATTACTCCTGAAGGTGCATACCAGCAATTATAAGATAATCGGTTTTGTTTCAGAAGTATCGCTGGAAGAACTAATCAAGCTCGGAAGGAAAAACAATGTGCCTGTAATGCATGACCTGGGTAGCGGGATGTTATTTGATCTTAGCCGATATGGCCTGCCAAAAGAACCAGTCGTGAGCGATAGTATTCGGCTTGGCGCCGATGTCGTGACATTTAGCGGGGATAAACTGCTCGGAGGTCCACAGGCAGGGATAATTGTCGGGAAAAAAAAATACATCGACCAGATTAAGAAAAATCAACTGGCGCGACCCTTGCGTTGCGGTAAACTGACGTTTGCTGCTTTGGAGGCTACATTGAGACTATTTTTAGATAAAGATAAACTGTTTGAGCATCATCCTGTCTTAAAATTCATGTTACGAGATGAATCTGAAATTGAAGGACGAGCTCTTGAGCTTCAGGAAAGACTGTTAAAAGTTATCAATAACAGGGGAAAGGTCACAATCGAGAAAGGTTTGTCCGAAGTTGGTGGTGGCTCATTGGCTACAGAATCTTTACCTACCCGATTGGTGTTATTTATGCTGAAAAAATACACGCCGGAGGGCTTAGCCAGGCGGTTAAGATTAAGCGATCCGCCAATCATCACTCGAATACTGAATAATAAAATTGCATTTGATTTGAGGACAATTCGGCAGGATGAAATTGATTTAATTGTTGAAGCCGTTTCAAAAATATCAGTTGAGGAATGTTCGAAATAATGAATCTAAAACGACATTATGTTATTGGCACAGCAGGACATATCGATCATGGTAAAACTTCGCTGGTGAAGCAATTGACCGGAAAAAATACTGACTGGCTGCAAGAAGAGATAAAGCGGGGAATGACGATTGACCTCGGGTTTGCATTTTTGGGCGATGATATAACTATTATTGATGTGCCTGGACATGAGAGGTTTGTGCGTAATATGGTTGCTGGCGTCAGCACAATCGATCTCGTATTGTTTGTTATTGCTGCTGATGATAGCGTAATGCCACAGACGCTGGAGCACCTGGATATTCTCAAACTGTTGCAAATTAGACAGGGTATTATCGTTATCACGAAAATTGATCTTGTCGAAGATGAGTGGGTAGAATTGGTAATTGAAGATGTAAAAGATATGTTAAAAGGAACATTCCTTGAAAATGCGCCAATTGTGCCAGTTTCAAATGAAACTGGAAAAGGAATCGATGAGGTCAAAAAGATTATATTTGAACTTCTTGTGAAAGCGGAAGAACGACAGGATAAAGGGATTTTTCGTCTTCCCATCGACCGAGTCTTCACCATGAAGGGATTTGGTACAGTTGTGGCAGGTACTGTGCTCTCTGGCTCTTTAACACTCGATCAAATGGTTGAGCTATTACCCCAAAAGCAGAAACTGCGTGTGCGAGGATTACAAATCCACGAGCAGGATGTCAAAGAGGTCAAAATTGGAGATCGTGCAGCTATTAATCTCGCGGGAATTGAAAAAGAAGCGGTTGATCGGGGAGATGTTTTAGCTGCGCCGGATTCATTTCGCCCCACCCGGTTTTTCGATGGGAAATTTTATTTGCTGGAAAGTGCTGCTAAAAATTTGAAAAATACTGCCCGAATTCGACTAAATATCGGCACCAGTGAGGTAATCGGCAGGGTAACCATTCTCGATAGAGATGAGATTAAACCAGGGGAAGCTGCCTACATTCAATTCCGATTGGAAAAACTGGTGATCCCCGATGTTGGCGACCGATACGTTGTCCGAACATATTCGCCGATTTACACCATTGGTGGTGGCGTTGTTTTAGATGTCAATCCCCGGCGTCACAAACGATTTTCAGAAGAGATTTTGAAAAAGCTTGCCACGTTAGAAAGCGGTGATCCGGAGAAGATAATTGAACAACTTATGCAAAGGAATAAATATCAGCGTATCACCATTCAGCAAATTGCTCAAAAAACATCTCTGGCAATGGAGACGGTTGAGACGATCGTGAATCAATTGCTTGACAAAAAACATCTTTTTAAATATTCAGAAAAAGGACAGGATTATTTTCTACTCTATACTTATTATTCTCAGTTGAAAGAGAGAATCGTCAATTCTCTGGAAGGCTTTCACCGAAAAAACCCAACTCGCAGAGGTGTTTCCAAAACCGATTTGAAAGTGTTGATCGCGCTACCGGTTGATGCATTGTTGTTCAACAAAATTTTGGAAGTATTGGTACAGGAAAGTAAAATAGTTGTCTCAGATAATCGAGTGGCGCTGGCAACGCATCAGCTTCAAATCACGGAACGACAACAAAAATTAATGAACAGAATTGCTAATATCTATTTTGAAGCGGCATTCACTACACCAGATATTTTTAATATCGCTGAACGGATTGGTATTAAGGAATCAGAAGTGAATGATATCCTTCAGATTCTTTTTGAAACCGAAATTCTCATTAAAGCAGAACAAGGCATTATTTTCCATCAAAAGCGAGTAGACGAAGCGATTCAATTAATCAAAGCACATTTTAATCAACAACATCAGTTGACCGTAGCAGATTTCAGGGAGATGGTTGCCTCGAGCAGGAAATATGCGGTACCACTATTAAATTATTTTGATTCTATTGGACTGACTGTACGGCAGCAGGATGTGCGGGTGATAAATCCTGATTTTAAAATGTAACACAAAACATCTTGTTTGTGTTACGCTTGCGGTAAAGATTTCATCAAGATTGGAAGCGAAGTATGTTTTCATCGTTTTTCTATTCTGGTCTTGGAATTTTTCTGTATATGTCAGTGTTCTATCTGATCGCTCTTGAACTGAAAGACAATTCAATCGCCGATATCGCCTGGGGGCTTGGTTTTATTTTCATTGCGGTATTAAATTTAATCTTAGCAGAACAAATTTATACAAGACAGGTGATCATCACTGGACTGGTATTCATTTGGGGGATTCGTCTGGCGTTGTACATTTATTTGAGAAGTCGAGGCAAACCAGAAGACTTCCGCTACGCCGGAATGAGAAAAAAATGGGGAAATCGAGCATCGCTGAAAAGCTTCACCCATATTTTCATGTTCCAGGGATTGGTTCTCCTCATGATTGCGTATCCGTTCATCATGGTCAATGCTTATGCAAAATCAAGCTTCACAATTTTTGATCTCATTGGGATTTTAATCTGGGCGATTGGCTTCACAGTCGAAGTCATCGCGGACATCCAGCTTCAAAATTTTATTCGAAAAGAAAAAACGCCAGCAAATCCCGTCATGACCAGTGGACTATGGAAATATTCTCGTCATCCCAACTATTTCGGTGAAGCGTTGGTTTGGTGGGGAATTTTCTTCATCGTCCTTTCAATTCCAAATGGCTGGCAGGCGATTTTTAGTCCTGTGATTATTACTTTTTTATTAGTAAAAGTTACGGGAGTACCTTTACTAGAGAATAAGTATCGGAATAATCTAGCTTATCAGCAATATGCCCACAGAAGCAGTATTTTTATTCCATGGTTTCCAAAATCTGGTTGAGGATGGAGATAGGGTACAATGATTCAAAAAGAGAGAATAAAAATTTTAGCAAAGAAGGACAGGCAAGATCGAAAATATGTCCTCTACTGGATGCAAGCCTCCCAACGAACCGAATACAACCACGCCCTGGAATATGCTATCCAGAAATCGAATGAATTGAACAAGCCGTTAATCGTGTTTTTTGGAATCACCGATAATTTTCCCGAGGCGAATGAGCGGCACTATTTTTTCATGCTTGAGGGATTGAAAGAAGTTCAGTCTGCCCTGCGAGAGAGAAATATCAAAATGGTAATTCAGCATCAATCACCTGAGATTGGTGCTGCCGAGTTATCGAAACTGGCGGATCTCGTTGTAGTAGATCGTGGCTATTTGAAAATCCAACGAGCCTGGCGAAACTATCTGGCGGAGCGAATCGATTGTCCACTCATTCAGGTCGAAAGCGATGTCGTTGTGCCAGTCGAAACAGCATCTCCCAAAGAAGAATTTTCTGCCGGGACATTTCGACCCAAGATCAGTAAACTGTTAACTAACTTTTTCACGCCAATAAGTCAGACCCATCCAAAAATTTCTTCATTGCATTTTGAGTTTGATTCGCTTGATATTACTGATATTGAAAAAGCGATTGTTACTTTAAAAATAGATCGAAGTGTGAAAAAGGTTGGTGATTTCCATGGTGGAACGAGCGAGGCAGAAAAACATCTTCAAAATTTCATCGATAAAAAACTGGATCACTATGCTGAGCTTCGAAATGATCCCACACTGGATTACCTCTCAAACATGAGTCCCTATCTTCATTTTGGGCAGATTTCCCCGCTTAACATCGCATTAAAAGTGATGGAAGCCAAAAGCCCTGGCGAAGAAGCCTATTTGGAAGAGATGATCGTCAGAAGAGAATTAAGCATGAACTTCATTTTTTACAATCAAAAATATGATGAATTTGAAGGATTGCCCGCCTGGGCAAAGAAGACACTGATGGAACATATTGAAGATCCACGAGAAAATGTTTATTCTTTGGAAGAATTCGAAAACGCCAAAACCCACGATCCCTATTGGAATGCATGTCAGGAGGAAATGGTAATTACTGGCAAGATGCACGGTTATATGCGGATGTACTGGGGCAAGAAAATTCTCGAATGGACGAAAACACCTGCCGAGGGCATCAGAATTGCGCTGTATCTGAACAACAAATACGAATTGGATGGCAGAGATCCCAATGGTTTTACAGGGATTGCCTGGTGTTTCGGCAAGCATGATCGAGCCTGGTTTGAACGAAATATTTTTGGTAAAGTAAGATACATGAACGATAACGGGCTTAGACGCAAATTCGATGCAGACGGGTACGTGAAGAAAGTAGGACAGCTTGTGAATTTAAAGAGTGGTTAATGAAAGTTAGGTAATTGGGCTATTGGGTAATTTAGTTAATTGGGTAATATGGTAATTAGGTAATATGGTAATATTTATAAATTCGCATTCATGCATAAATTTATTCGCTTACCTAATTACCCAATCACCCAGTTACCCAATCACCCAGTTACCCAATTACCCAGTTACTCAATTACCCAATCACCACTCACCGACAAACAACAGGAGGAACGACAACAAATGCCTTTTACATTCCAAAAATTACAAATTCCTGATTTGATTCTCATCGAACCAAAAGTTTATTCAGATTCGCGCGGTTTTTTTATAGAAACTTACAAGCGATCAGAATTTGTCGAAAATAGAATCATGGATGATTTTTCACAGGATAATTTATCCCACTCCTTGAGGGGCACGCTTCGTGGTTTGCATTTTCAAAAGCCTCCCAAAGCGCAGGCAAAACTGGTCATGGTTTTAAAAGGCGAAGTTTTTGATGTGGCAGTGGATATTCGGAAAAATTCACCAACTTATGGTCAATGGGTTGGTTTGACTTTGACAGATAAAAAGCCTCAAATGCTATATATTCCTGTCGGATTTGCCCACGGATTTTGTGTATTGAGCCACGAAGCGGATTTTGTCTATAAAGTGAGCAATGAATATTCGCAGGAGTCGGATAGCGGTATCCGGTGGGACGATCCTGATATTGGGATAAGTTGGCCTATTTCTGATCCTTTACTTTCTGAGAAGGACATCACACTTCCGTTACTGAAAGATGCTGATTTGAATTTTAATTATTAAACTAAATGGACCCCACTTTGAAAATAGAGTCCATTTTTAGAATTTTTATTCCTTCAGAATTTCTACTGCAATTGGCAAAACCAATTCCACCCACTCTGCATACATTTTCCCGGAAGGATGTAAATTATCGGGTGCCAGGAATGTCCTGTCTTTCCGTGCCTTGCGTGAAATTGGCGTGATATTCACATAATGAACGCCAGCCTGCAGCGATAATTCCTGATTCAACATATTAAACTGATCAAGCTCCTGTCTAATTCTTGCCGTGTCTCCTCCCTGGGCAAAAGGGGTGACGCTGTAATCAGGGATAGACAACACAATTACCCGACTTGTATCGTTCCCAGCAAATTGGATAGCTTTATTGATCAGTTTCAAAAAACCATCTCGATAATAATTGATTCCCAATCCTCGATATTGATCGTTGACACCGATTAACAGAGTGACCAAATTATAAGGTGGGTCAAGCTGACTATTTTGAACGCCGTTTAAAAGTTCTGTAGTCGTCCAGCCCGTCCGAGCAATAATTTGTGGCTGATTTACGCCGATCCCAATTCCACAAAGCGCTCTCGCAAGTTGATTTGGCCAGCGATTTTCAACTTCAACAGATTCTCCAATGGTGTAAGAGTCACCCAGCGATAGGATATTTTTTGCGCCTGGAATTTCGGGCACTTCATTATTCTCAGAGTTCTTTGGATTAGAACATTTACCAACAATGTTTACTAAAAATATCATCGTAAACAGAATTAAAATTCTCT
>Ga0209427_10010005_pt1 | contig 10543 bp, 5 predicted proteins | sample DeeMarSWOR136_30_FD_187465 | JGI IMG/M metagenome (GOLD analysis project Ga0209427, IMG submission 187465) | Marine sediment microbial communities from White Oak River estuary, North Carolina - WOR-1-36_30 (SPAdes) (version 2) | ecosystem: Environmental > Aquatic > Marine > Intertidal zone >...
TTACTGCGACCAGCATAAGCTAACAATCGAAGAACGGCTTGAACTGTTCTTATTGGTTTGTGACGCTGTGCAACATGCACATCAGAAAGGCATCATTCATCGTGATATCAAGCCATCCAATATCCTGATTTCGCTGAGGGATAACAACGCGGTGCCCAAGATCATCGATTTCGGCATTGCCAAGGCATTAACAGACCCACTGACCGAACGAACTCTTTATACCGAGCAGGGGGAGTTTGTGGGGACGCCGGAGTATACGAGTCCTGAGCAAGCGAAGATGACCATCGAGGATTTGGATACGCGCACGGATATCTATTCACTGGGTGTTGTGTTATATAAGTTACTGACCGGTGTGCTTCCGTTTGATGCCAAGACCTTGAGAGAAGGCGGTATTGAGCATATCCGGCGTGTGATCCGTGAGGAAGATCCCAAGACCCCAAGCACCCGACTGCGTACCGTCTCCGGGGAAGAGTCAACGAAGTTGGCGAAGCTCCGCCGGATGGATGTTCGGACGCTCAGGCAAAAACTGCGCGGCGACCTGGACTGGATCACGCTCAAAGCGATGGAAAAGGACCCGAACCGGCGTTATCCTACCGCCCACGCCCTGGCAGAAGACATTCGATGTCACCTTAACCACCAACCGGTCTCGGCCCGTTCACCAAACACAGTATATCGTCTCCGGAAGTTCGTTCGCCGGAACCGAACGCAGGTTATTGCCGGGGCGTGTGTTTTGGTTGTCGTTTTGCTGGGTCTGTTGAGCGTCAAGCTGTACAAACAGAACAATGCCAGCAAAAGGAAGCTTGCCGAGGAAAAACGCAATCTTGCGTTTCAGAAGGCTGAGACAATTTTATCTTCTGCCGAGGCGTACTATGGCGAAGGACAATACGAACAGGCTCTTGAGCAAACCACATTGCTGCTTGAGCTTGTGCCCGATCATCTCAACGGTCGACTGCTTGCGGCTCGTATTCTGGCCGATATGGGCCGGACGGAAGAGACCTTTCAAATACTCGAACCACTTGAAGCCGAGCATCCCGAGGAAGGAGCCGTGTACGAACTTCTGGCAATGTTGTATATCGAGCTTGGTAATGAAGCCCTTGCTACAAGGTATCGTACGTTGGCAGAGAAATATCCGCCAAAGACCGCCGAAGCATTCATAGTGCGCGCTCGTATGGCCGAGACACTTAATGACATGGTCGTAATGTTATCGGAGGCCCTGAACCTGGACCGTCAGCACTATGCAGCGAGAAAGATGCGTGCTTTGACGTATTTTACGCTTGGTGATTATGAGAATATGGAGAGGGATGCCGACAAGATGACGTTTGTTCAGCCGGAGAATCCTTCGGGCTACGCTCTGCGGGCCGTCGCGCTTCGCCGGATGGAGCATTACGATGAAGCGATTGAGAATCACAATCGAGCCATCGAGCTGGCGGGTGACACTTATCCCGATATAACAGAACTTTACGATCAGCGGCGCGAGACCTATTTTCGTATGGGCGATTATGAACAGGCGCTGGCCGATGCGAAAGAGTGTGTCGAAAGGCGGCCGGATAAAGCTGGCTACAAATCCAGACTTCTTGTGGTCTTGGTAGCGCTCGGCAGGTATAGTGAGGCTGATGCAGAGAGTGTTACGCCACCTGACGTGCTCGCATATCACTTCGTTCCACGGTTGGCGAAGTATGTGGCAGATTGTCTCGAATCCGGCCGAGAAATCTTGCTGCCGGATCGCACAGAAATCGGCACCACCGCGAGGCTCTTGCGCTCAACCCACCGCGGTTATCAAGAGCTTTACTCAAAAGCTCGCAGACTGGTTCCGAATGGTGCAGCTGCGGATTACTCACCGGACGGCCGGAAGATGGTTTATGCCCGATTTAATCCTGAAAAGATATGGCAACACGAGACTCCCCTAACCCATCCCCTAAAGCCCGGATCAAAGGGGATTGATATTATCGATGATATGGAACGGGGTACGGTTCGATCTGTCGTGAGTTTTGGCCATTTTCCCAGGTGGTCGCCGGACGGAAAGTACATTGCCTTTGTCAAGTCACCCTTTTCATTCCGGTCGGCTTTCGAGCAGATATATATCGTTCCGGTAGCCGGTGGCAAGCCATGGCACCTCGGCAAAGGAGTACTTCTGGGCTGGTCGAGGGATTCAAAGAATGTATATTACCATCGTTACCTTGAGGACTGGTTCATCTACAAGAAGGTTTTCGACGACTCCCGGGCCGAGCCTGAACGGATCATCTACAGCCCCTCCTATTTTCCCGCTATATCACCGGACGAAAAATACATCGCTTATGAGCATAGAGGCGAAGTTCTGATCACGGATATGGAGACTCGAGATACGGTCGCGACCTGGAGGCTGCCGATTCTTCCGGTTTACTACGAGGCTGCATGGAGGCGGCCGATGCAGACCGACTATGAACCAATCCCTATCGAATGGTCCCCGACAGGACGCGAGCTTAGCATAGGTACGGAATTGACGGCCTTTGGCTTTTGGATTTACAATTTAGATACAGGGACAGCTTCCAGGGTCCTCCCGGGATCTGTCATATGGGGACGATGGTCGCGAGATGGGACAAAAATGGTATTAGTCGTTGGAAATCCAATGTGGGAAATCTGGGAGGCGGATATCGACCCGAACCGGCCGACGATTGAATCACTGAGTCCTGCCCTGACCAAACAAGAGCACTGTCGGGTCATGATCTCCGATATGGAAGACTGGCTCGTAGGCTGGTCGGAAAGAGTGCGTACTACGCTCTCCGGGCGTCTGTCAGCCTTTTGCCACGCCGGTCTCGGGCATGAGGACGAGGCTGTAAAAGGCCTCGATAAGTGGCTCAGGAGCCTGTCCACGTGGCCGGAAACGCAGCCACCAACGTACTGGCAGATGGCCAATTGTTTACTCGACTGTTACGATCCAGGAACTGATGATGGTAACGCAGCACTTAGCCTAGCCACCAAGATGGCTGAACTTGCGCAGGATTCATGGGTGGGCGAGGTCCTGGCAGGCATGGCACACTATCGGGCCGGGGCTTACGAAGATGCCATGGCCCACCTGGAACACGCCGAGCAGTTGCGGGGCCAAAGCGGTGCCGACCTGTACCCCGACCAAGTGGCATATACTGCGATGACGTTATACCGGTTGGGTCGCAGGCAGGAAGCTGAAGATGCTCTCGAGAGACTTCGCGCCATGTTCCTGCACAACACCAATCACGATGACTTCCAGCCTTTGGTAAATGCGGAGAAGGTTTTTACGGAGGAGAACCGGCTGCTCCCGGCTGTGTGGGACCATATTGAGCAGGGCTATCTGGATAAGGCCTTGGAACTCCTGGTCGCAGCAAGAGAATCGGTGCAGCCATCTGACTCTGAAGTCGATGTAGACACGATGAGCGCCCAGAGACAACTGTCCCTGCGGTTTGCCGCGCGGGGGCAAGGGTATGAGCAGCGGGGCGAATACGGCAGAGCCGCCAACGAGTTTGAATCGGCGGCGGCGGCCGCTCCGTGGCACGCCGAGATGTTGAATCTACTGGCCCGGTTTCAGGCAACATGTTCTGAGGCGGAGTTTCGTGATGGGGCCAAGGCGGTGGAGAACGCCACGAAGGCGTGCGAGCTGAGTAATTGGGACAATTACCGTTACATCGATACGCTGGCGGCGGCCTGTGCCCAGGCGGGCCGGTTCGAGCGAGCCGTCAAGTGGCAGCGTCAGGCCATAACAAAGCTGCCAGCAGATGTACGGCCCGGCTCGCGAGCGCAATATCAATCGAAGCTACGACTATACCAGGAAGGCCAATCGTATCACGGACAATATTTGCTTGCCGGAAAACTCATAGCATGGTACAGCTTTGACGATATCAGCGGCAATACAGTGTCCGATTCGTCTGGAAATAAAATAGACGGAACGTTCATCGGCGATGCACTGGTGGTTGACGATCCGGTAAGGGGTAAAGTGCTTGAACTGGACGGAGACGGTGACTGGGTGGATTGCGGGAATGATTCGCTTTTCAATATTGCAGAGGAGATTACCATCTCAGGATGGATAAAAGTAATTAAATACACCCGGCTCTGGGAAACGGTTATTTCCAAGGGAACCAGTTGGACGCTGCAAAGAGATGGATTTACAAATACTTTGAAGTTTGACTGCGGTGTGAACGTATCCGGCGACTTCGGTGTAAGCAGCGGCGTACCAGGCAGGAAGAATGTCAACGACGGCCGCTGGCATCATATCACGGGAGTGTATGACGGCCTGACAACGACATTATACGTGGACGGACGGCCGGATGTCTCGGCCGGAACGTCAGGCCGAATAGAGTCAAACAGCTCGAATGTGTGGATCGGCTCGAACGCAGAACGCAGCGAACGCACATGGAACGGCCGAATAGACGACGTCCGAATCTACAGCTACGCTCTGACAGCCGCGGAGGTTAAAGGTCTTTACGAAGGCAGCGAGCTGCCAAGAGATAAGCATTGACCGGCCTAAAGCAAGCCTAATGATCCGCTACACCATCAGGCCAGCTTCCGAGAATGCATGTTAACTCTTTCGCAGGATATCAGTTTTCAAACATTGTCTGATTCGGACAACTAAGCCATATCCACTAAATGGTGGTCCACGTCAGCAACTGACACTGAAATCCACGAGCGTAAGGTCGTTCACTTCTACTACTTATCCTAAAATAGTACAATCAATGATTGTTGGTGGCTCATAGAACCTGAAACAAAACGGATTATTTTCTTTCCGTTGCAACGGTGATTTCTAATCTTTTTTCACCGCAGCCTTTTTTGGTTGCGGTTTTTTTTCAAAAGTTAGTGGTAGCTATAAAATTCTTTTTTTTGTGTTTTTCATCCCTTGTTTTATTCGTGCGATTAAGAGAATATAATTATCATAGCAAAATAGTGTGACAAGCTGGTTTAACCTATTGAAGGAATAATAGCAAATGGCTGAAAACCGACAAATCATTCATGTTGATATGGATGCCTTCTATGCCTCGGTAGAACAGCTTGATGATCCTGATCTGATTGGAAAGGCTGTAATTGTCGGCGGTGATCCCAAACAACGAGGGGTGGTTAGCGCAGCATCATATGAAGCGCGTAACTTTGGAATTCACAGTGCAATGCCTATGTCGAAGGCAATCAGATTATGTCCCAATGCGATAGTATTACCCGTTCGAATGAAACGATATGTTGAACTTTCACAGCAGATTCACGCCATTTTCGAAAAGTTTACACCGCAAATTGAGCCGATATCTCTTGATGAAGCATTTCTGGATGTTACGGAAAGCCTTCAATTATTCGGCAGTGCAGAAAAGATTGGCCTTGATATTAAACACCAAATCAAGGAACAACTGGGTCTGGTTGCATCAGTTGGTATAGCGACTAATAAATTTCTTGCAAAACTTGCCTCCGATCTGGATAAGCCGGACGGATTTGTGGTTATTAATGAAGAAAATAAACAGCAAATTCTTGATCCGCTGCCGGTCTCTAATATATGGGGAGTTGGAAAGGTGACAAAGAAAGCCCTGAAATCCAAAGGAATAAATACGATAGGGCAGCTTCGCAAAGCTTCAGCAGATATCCTTCAGAGCATTTTTGGTGACCAGACACCACATATGCTCCGGTTAGCTCAAGGAGTAGATAACAGAGAGGTAGAGTCAAGCAGGGAGGCCAAAAGCATCTCCAGCGAACAGACTTTTGCTACTGATATAACCAACAAGAATATTCTTCTCAATGTATTGTTAAATCAGGTAGAAGATGTTGCACAAAGGCTAAGGACAAACGATTTAGAGGCAAGGACAATAACGCTGAAGTTGCGGTATGATGATTTCCGAACAATTACAAGAAGCAACACATTTGATCATCCGACAAACACAACCAAGACACTATGGCAGGAAGCTGAAGCAATCTTCTTGAAATGGTACAAAGAATCTGCAGGCGCGTTAAGACTGTTAGGATTTGGGGCCTCTGGTTTACAGGATGCCGGGAGCGGTCAGCATCAGCTGTTTTCTGAGCCAGATCACGACAAGCAGAAGAGGCTGGATAAGGCCTTTGACAGGATTAGAGACAAATTTGGACACGATGCTCTTAGAAGAGGAAAATAACCGCTTTCAACACGTCTTAGCGATGGCCATATGTAACAGATGTATGGATTTGCTCACCCTTATTCTTGGCTTGAAAACGCCGCTTTTTGCGCATCGGATTATCCTTCCTGACATATATCTCACCGGTCATGTGTGTTATGATATGTGAAAAATATGTTATCAGGAAGGTGTCCTTTGTGGGAATACGAAACAAGAAGCAAGAAACGCCTCGACGCCTGGATTCAAAGACTCTTAAAGACTTTTGATGCCAGATTTCTCAATGAGATCCAGAACGGGCTTAATTGTTCAGCGTTCGAAGCAGAGGCGGTGCTGGAGGTAGTCAAAGGCTCGCTTGAGCATTTTGTGAAATTTCCCTCGTTTTGCATCAACTTCACATATAACAGAACTAAAAAGCTGCAAGTAGCGAATCTTTTGGATTTTAAGGAAGCCCTTATTTGCCATTCGATCCATAGCGGTCTTGACGGTACTATGGGCCCAGGCTTTACTGTTGGCCAATGTCTCCTGAACAGTCCCAGCTGCACAATACTCGTTTTCCCAGACTACTTTCATAATAATCCATTCAGCTTCGGTTAGCTCAGCATTGAACTTAGTCTGTTCGGACTTTTTGTTTGGTTTCGATGGTGCCATATAATTACCTCCTATATTCTATTGATTTAGAGTCTGGGCGATAACCGTAGAATATGCAGGCAAAAAAATGGAAATTATGTAAATATTTTCTATCCCTATTTGTAGCCCAACAACCAACAAAAAAGCCCTTACCCCCGAAGGTGCTTGGCACCGAATCAGCTTCGTTTGGGATGGATTAAATAGAGCGATCAACGTAGACGACACCGGAATCATTGGTCTGTTTTGCGAATGCCGGTAAGATCCTGAATATCTGTCGGTTCTAAAATGATCCGGCTGTATCCCAATAGTGTCCCAGTAGCCCGGGCAAGTTCGATCTGGGCAATTTCGTATCCGGCAAGAGCGCTAATCCTATCCAGTTGTGCTTCAGCAAGCACCGCCGCGGAGCGCAACACTTCCGTACTGGTCTGGGCACCAATCTGGAACTGCGATTGCTCAATCCTATACGTACGAAAGGCCGCTTCGACGTTTTTTTCGGCCGCCAGGATATTTCGCCACCTTTTGTTTAGAGATCGGACTGCATTATATACCTCTTGCCGGATAAACTGGCGATAGTCGGCGTAATCGATCTGATTCTGAAGCTGCTCAAGTCTCGCCCGTTCCAAGCGCGCTTTGGCCGCCCGGTTACCCAAGGGAATTCTGGCGGAAAGACTAACGTAATGTGTATCAGAAGTTTTGTCCCCAAAAGCTCCCAGAGCATGCCCTATATCACCGGCTTCTGTTTGTGCGTCATAACCGTAGCGCAAACTGAGCTCAGGGAGCATCTCATTGCGGTCCAATTCCAAGTACAGCTCTTCGATAGCCAATTGTAATTCCCACTGAATGATATCCATACGATTACTAAGCGCGACTTCGACGAGCTTTTCCGGATTGACGTCCAGTTTCAGCGGACTCGGCTCAGTCTTCGTATCGATCCTTATGTTTGCATTGAGCGGCATGTCCTGGTGGTTCATAATGCGTTGCAGATCAAGCTGTCTATCTTGAACCTCCGTCTCGGCGTTGATAAAGGAACCGACCTGACTTAATAGACCGGACTCGGCACGTACGATTTCTGTCCTGGCAACGGCGCCCGCGGCTACCTTTTTCTGAGCATGCTGGAGCTGGTCCTGAGCCAGCTTATATTGTTCCCGGCTAACGTCAAGATCGCGGCGGGCCATGTAGAGATTCCAGTAAGCAATGTCGGCAGCCGCCAGAAGATTAATGGCTTCTTGTTTCGTTCGAGCATCTATTCTGTGCTTCTGGTAACCGGCGATACGGATCCAATGGGTATTGATGCGCGTTCCGCCCCCTCTAAGCAAGGACTGAATGAATAATACGCTGACCGCCGCCTCGGCCACGCCACCGGATGTGTCGGAGTCGAACTCCCCGAACGGCATGCCCACTTCGATTAAACCGCCGGTATATAGAGGGACATCAATGCCCACTCGATAGTCATTACTTGTGGACGATACGCCTGTATCGGTCTCCGAGGCGCTGTAGGACGCCGAACCAGAGAAAGCCGCCTCGAACCTGGCCCGTTCTGCGTCAAGTGTCCGTTGTGCAATAGCCGGATTGATCAGCTCGATTTTGAGACCCAGATTATTGGCCAGGGTCGCAGCGCGGACTTGTTCGAGCGTAAGCTCAATCACCGGGATCGACTCATTGGGCTCGGTGATTTGCTCGGTAACCTCTTTGGTGGCCTGTTCAACGGAAATCGGCGGTGAATCCGAGAGGTCCGCCGGTTGAACGGTATCAATTGTATTGAGTCCGGTGGTCAATGCCTTGATCTTAGGATCCTCTTTCAAAATTGGAGCGGAACAACCTGCCACTATCTGCGAAACCAAGGCGATTACGAGCCATCGGCAAATGCGTCGCTTGTGTTCCCGAGGCTCTGTCATAGGTTTATGTAGTCTTCTTTTTCGCATTTTTTTGTTCCTCATTCATATCTAAGTGCGTTCATCGGATCAATCCGCGCCGCTCGCCGGGCGGGTATCCAGGCGGCCAGGGTCGCGACCGTGACCATAATCACGACGGTCCCGATTATCGTGATAGGATCATGAGGTACGATGCCGTAGAAAATGCCCCGCATCAGTCCTCCCAGAGCCAGTGCGACAGGCAAGCCGATGGCTACGCCTATGGCCGCGAGCATTAGGGCCTCCCGGAGAATCGGCCAGGCCACGTCCCAGGGACGTGCGCCCAGTGCCTTGCGGATGCCAATTTCGCCGGTCCGTCGTGCGACATTGTAGGCCATCAGTCCATACAGGCCGATGCAGGAAAGCGACAGGGCCAATAGGGCAAAACTGCCAAAAAGCGATGTCAAGAGGCGTTCCAGACGAGCAGACTCCTTGATAGCGAGTTTCTGCGTCGTTATCCCCTCCAGCGGCAGATTCCTGTCGATCTCTGCCACGGCCTTGCGCACGGCAGGGACCAGAGACAAAGGTGGAAGCACACTGCGTATCATGCAGGTCATTCTAGAGATCTCGAGCTCGTATTGACTATGAGGTCTATAAAGAATCGGTGAAATGCCTCGGCGCAAGCCGCAATATTTGTGATTACTGCACAGACCCACGATTATATGTTCTTCATCATCAATCACAATGAACTGGCCCAGGGGATTCTCATCAGGGAAACATGAACGTCCGAATTCCTCATTGACGATGACGACACGCTGGGAGTTTATTGTATCCGTTACAAGGAAGTCGCGCCCATTCAGCAGGTTGATCCCCATGGTCGCAAAGTATCCCTCACTCACGCTCAGTGCAATTGACTCGCGCGGCCTTGCATCGGGTCGGCTTGGGATCGACACATTAGGGACCCATCCGTGTCCACCCGTCAATGTCGTATTTGAGAGGGCGACGGACCGGACGCCGGGGATTCCCGCAATCTGCTGACGCACGGAATCAAAGAAGAGTTGCTCGTCTCTCGGAGGTGACAGGGACTTGTCAGGATCAATTGGAACCAACAAGAGATTCTCCGTGTCGAATCCCGGATCCATTCGATAGAGATTGATCAGGGTCCGGCATAAGAGGCCGCCGACCACGACAAGAAGGACGGACATACCCACCTGCGCACTGACCAGCACCTTCCCCAGGCGAAGCCGGGGCGTGCCGTAGTTCCCGCTGTCCTTAAGCCCGGCCAACGGATCAGTGCGGCCAGCACGTAACGCCGGGAAAAGACCAGACAATAAGGTAGTTACCACGCCAACGGCCAGTGCAAACATCAAAACGTTCGCATCAATCTGTGTGTTGAAGTGTCGATTGCTTAACGGACCGATTCTAAAACCGCTCACTGCCCCTCTTGTGCATATGGACAGCACCAATCCGAGACAAACTCCTCCCAGTGACAGGATCATGCTTTCCGTAAGTGACTGACGTATGAGACGCCAGCGCCCGGCGCCCATCGCCGCCCGCACGGCCATCTCATGTTGACGGGCCGCCCCCCGAGCCAGAAGCAGGCCGGCCAGATTCGTGCAGGCGATCAGCAGGACCAGCCCCACCACGATCTGCAGGGGCCATAAGGATTCAGCCACCCCTCGACGATTACGCAATATCCCTTGATGACCTTTCTGCAACAAGATCCCGGGCCGGTCTATTTCCGCTCCAGAGCGATTAACAACATGACTGAACAGAGGCTCCAATGATGCCTGCACCTGAGCCTCATCGGCCTCGGGAGCCAGACGCCCCATCATCTGGACCCACCATGTGTTATCTTTGTCCAACCACCTTTCGCGCAGAAGTTGCCGCAGAGCCGTTAGGGGTACATAGAAATCGGTTCGACTTTGACCGGCCAGGGGACCGATATAACGACGAGGCAGTACGCCAATGATAGTAAAACCTGTTTTGCTTACCGTC
>Ga0209427_10010006_pt1 | contig 10543 bp, 9 predicted proteins | sample DeeMarSWOR136_30_FD_187465 | JGI IMG/M metagenome (GOLD analysis project Ga0209427, IMG submission 187465) | Marine sediment microbial communities from White Oak River estuary, North Carolina - WOR-1-36_30 (SPAdes) (version 2) | ecosystem: Environmental > Aquatic > Marine > Intertidal zone >...
GCTCTTGGGATGTAGGAATGCTGTCTTGTAGCCCTCAGCGCCGAGTCTAGGCTTTTCATCCACGACTGCTATTCCTCTATCCTTCATCTCTTGGAGAGCGGCTTCAATGTTTGAGACAGTGAAGGCTAAGTGATGCACGCCCTCGCCCCTCTTCTCAATAAATTTGGCCACAGGTCCTTCGGTGTCGGTTGGCTCAAGCAATTCGATTCGTGTGTCGCCCGCGAGTATGAAGGCTATCCTGAGTTTCCGTTCCTCAAGAGCTCTTATCTTCTCAACCTTTAGACCCAAAACTCCTTTATAGATTGCCACTGCCTCCTCTAAGTTCTTCACGGCAATGCCGATGTGGGCTAATCCCGTTATCACTTGGCTCCACCAGCTTCTCTCAGTAGATTCTGTTGGGTGCACATATAAACCCGCTGAATCGAACGCCAATAGACCAAAAAAGACCGCGCGAAGAACCAGCAAGTTTTAAGTTATCATAGTCATATCGTAAGTCTGTGTGTGAGCCATGGAACCCTATCATTGGTGGGATGAAAAACAGAAAGAGATTACCAAAAGGGCGAAGCAGTTTGCGGATGAGAGCCTACCGAGGGGAGAAGAAGTCATGTGGACGAAAGAATTCCCCTCAGACCTTCTGAAAGCCGTGGGAGATAGAGGCTGGTTTGGAGCCGCGATTCCCAAAACCCATGGAGGTCTAGGCACAGGCGTAACAGGATGCTGCATCATAGCCGAAGAGCTCAGTCGAGTGTGCTCGGCTCTGGCATGCGCTTACAGCGTAACCATGTTCGGAGGCGTGGAACAACTGCTGAAATTCGGCAATGAAGAGCAAAAAAAGAGATGGTTGCCCAAAATCGCCAAGGGCCAAATCATAGGTGGCATCTGCATCACGGAACCATACATCGGCTCGGACGCCGCCGCGATAGAAACCACCGCACGGCTTGAAGGTAACGGATATGTGCTAAATGGGAAGAAGAGATTTACGACCAACGCTGGCCTCGCCCACATCTACTGCCTCTACGCGAAAACAAGCGACAAGCCTGAAGACAAGGCTAAGTACAAGCATCTGAGCGCATTCATTGTGGAGAAGGGTACACCCGGATTCTCTGTTGAGCGAATAAATGAGCTTGGAGGATGGATAGGGCTGCCAAACGGCTACCTCGACTTCGACGAGGCAAAAGTGCCAGGAAAAAACAGACTGGGCGAGGAAGGCGACGGGTGGAAGATACTCGTGGATGGACTCAACTTCGAGAGGAACCTCTTCGCTGCAGGAATGCTTGGTCCAATGCGGGAGGCAATCCGATATGCGGTCAACCATGCAGAACGACGAATCCAGTTTGGACAACCCACAATCGATTATCAAGTCAACCAGTTCAAGATCGCCGACATGATCGCGAAGCTGCAGACTGCGAGACTGCTCACATATCACTCTGCCCACCTCATGGATATGAAGCTGGACCCTGTCTTGGAAGCCACCCAAGCCAAGCTCTTCGCATCAGAAGCCTACAGGGAGCTGATGCCTGAAGCCATCCAAGTTATGGGTGGGGACGGCTGGACCAGGTTCTATCCAGTTGAAGGCTTCGCAAGGGATTCTAAGGGCAATGAAATTGGCGCCGGAACAAGCGAGGTCATGCGTATGGTCCTCTTCAGGTGGGGACTGAAAGCCTTGGCAGAAGACATGAAGATGCCTCCCAGACGGGTACATGAGAAGCTCGGCGTGCCAATTTCTACAACCAAACCGTCGAAAGTAACTCAAATCAATGAAAAGTCCGTGCTTGAGATACTTGCGAGAAACTACAAGGTGAATCCTGGCTTATTCATGAAGCGTGAGGACATGAAAGAATGGCTGCCTGCAGAAGATGAAGAACTGGACAGATTGCTGGAAGCATTGGAGAGTAGAGGTCTCGCCAAGCTTCACCGAGATAAACGTGGAAGAATATTGCTGGTCAGAGCGACCTATGAAGGACTGAAAAACGCCAAACCACTCGAGTACTATCAATGGTTCCCAGACTGGGTCAAAAGAGAGATGCTATCCTGATCCAATCAGCTGGTTCGCGTCAATCCAAAGAGAAGACAACGACCACTTCTTTCATTGGGTTTCTTGATTTCTCCACTCAGAAGTCAGGTGTAAGAATCACTCTTTTCGCGAGTTTTCTGGCGTGACCCTGCTCGAATACTGCCCTAATCTCACTCATCGGTCTGATCTCTGTGAAGGGCTTTGTCTTGACTATCTCCTTCAGGACCAGTTCTAACACTTTTGGGTAATACTTGGGAAGACAGCCCCACGTTCCTATAATCTCTGCATCAAAGGCCATAAGCCTTGAAAGGGAGTATTCATTCTTCTGCAATCCATAGCCGACCCAAACAAGCCTACCAGTGAAGGACAGAAGAGTGAGCGCTATCTCCTGGCCCGCCGATGATCCTGTTACCTCAAAGATCACCCAACCGTAATTGTGAGGAAGACCATTCGCCACACAGAGTTCTTTAAACTCCTCACGCACTGCTCTCGCATCTTTACCGGCTGAGTTGATGACAAAGTCAGCACCGTATCTGAGTGCCCTCTCAAGCTTCGCTGGATCGCGACCAATGCCAATGACTGTCTTGGCACCAAAGGCCTTCGCCATCTGGGCCATGTAGCTTCCTACTCCTCCTGTGACGCCGACGACGACCACGTTGTCTCCTTTCTTCAGTCTACCTCGCATACATGCTTGATAGGGGGTCGTCACGGCGTCAGCTATGACAGCCAGCTCTGCTAACTCGAAGCCGCCACGATCTTCAACTACGCATAGATCTTCTGAAGGTACTGGAATGTGGCTGGAGAAGCCTCCGTAGGTTCCGAGGCTGTTGCCAGGCATTTTCTGAACCAAGCATCTGTTGCCTCTTCCCGCGGCACAGATTGGGCATTTGTTGCATGGCATGACGGCTGGCACGATGACCTCCTTTCCAATCCATTTCTTGTTCCCTGCCACAATCACCCCGCTTATCTCATGTCCTAAGGTGAGAGGAGGCTTGGTGACTGTGGGAACTCCGTCGAAAAAGTAGCCTAGGTCTGTGTGGCAGACTCCGCAGCCTGCAATCTCCACTAAGGCTTCGCCGGGCTGGAGTGGCGGGACGGGAATCTCTGTCTTCTTTAGGATGCCCTCGATTTTTTCTCCTGTTTCAGGGTCTTTTCCCCATGGTCTCACCATCTGCCATGTCTGTATCTTGTCGGGCGCGTTACTCATGGCAAACACCGATTTCTAGTTGCACAATTTACACTTATAAGCTGTGGGCGGCTGAAAAGTGTTTAAGGGCTTAGACAATAACGTCAGAAAGGTGAAAGTCTTGAAGTTCAAGAATCTTTTGTTTAAAAGGGAGGATGGGGTCGCGGAGGTCACGATAAACAGACCTCCCCTTAACATTCTAGACATAGAGACTCTGCGAGAACTGAACGAAGCACTCGATTGTATCAAGAAGGACACCACTGTAAGCATTGTGGTTTTGAGAGGCGCGGGAGATCGGGCTTTTTCCGCTGGGGTTGACATCAGAGACCACATGCCTGAGAAGGTTGAGGCGCTTCTCAAAGCGTTCCATGGAATCTTCTATTCGCTGAATGACTTGGACAGGCTCACCATAGCTGTCGTTGACGGGTACGCCCTAGGCGGAGGCTGCGAAGTTGCGGCAGCCTGTGACATGATCATAGCCTCAGAAAGGTCCGAGTTTGGACAGCCCGAGATCGATGCTGGGGTTTTTCCGCCTCCTGCCACTGTGTTGTTTCCGAGACTTGTTGGCAGGAGAAAAGCTTTGGAGCTGATTCTGACTGGAGACCGCTTTGGTGCAAAGGAGGCTGAGCGGATAGGACTAGTGAGCAAGGTGGTTCCAGCAGAGGAGCTTAAGAAGACGGTGGATGAGCTTGTCGGAAAGCTGAAGGAGAAGAGCCCGCTGGTGCTCAGATTGAGCAGAAGGGCCATCTATCATGCGTATGACTTAGATTTTAAAAAGGCGCTGGAGACTGTGACAGATATCTACCTAGGCTCGCTAATGAATACTGATGATGCTGTGGAGGGTCTGAAGGCTTTTCTGGAGAAGAGGAAGCCAGTTTGGAAGGGGAAGTAGAAGTTGATGCTGCATCTTCAGTGAAGCGTCTCACTTTCTCAGTGTAGAAGCGGCAAATGCATGCATGCTTGGGTTGTCTCCCGCAAACTCCCCTCTTCTTTGTTGCAGTCTTACAGTGAATGCTTTCTTCTGTGGAAGATGACTACTAGCAGTGTTGGTATCACGAACAGCGGCAGAACAAGGAAAGATGGGAACTCTGGAATTACGTGATATTGATATATGTGTTGACTGGTTCGAATGTTGCCAACTTTGTCCTCAGCTACTATAGTGTAGTTGATCCAGGTACAATATTCATGCGTAAGTATAGTGCCGTTCCAAGCATCTTCTTCCAAACAGGTCATGTCAACAGTTGTCCACGTTCCGTTGCCACTAGTATAGTTGAGAAAGACCGTTTCTACGCCACTTTCACTGTCAGAGACATTAGCATAAACTGCAACCTCATCGTCTGGATAGACACTATCTGGATTTGGCTGCTGATACACATTTTCGATCAAGGGCGGAGTCTGATCGTCCAAAACCTCGACCACATGAAGGGTGAGAGGACCCATGTCTCCAATCGCTACTATGCGCCCGTCTCCTGACATGGAAATTAAAGGGCTGAAGCGGGGTAAGTGGATTTCAGCTATCATGCTGCCATTGCCTTTGTAGAAACAAGCCTTGTAATCAGAGGCACTTCCAATCTGAGTTGTAGCAGCTACTAGATCACCGTTATCGCTCACGGCCAAATCAAGAATGACCTCCCCCTCACGTGCAGTCCAGTCCTCTTCTTGATCATGGCCAGAACGATCTCTTGCTCTACTCCAGAAGTGCAAACCACAAGGGAAGAAAGGAGCTGTACCGGCTACAACTTCATCGCCATCTGCGCTCATATCCACGCAGTTGAAGGCGCCCTCATCCGTCCATGTAGGATTAGGATTCTCCGTGAGTGTTGTGGCATCTGCCCAATAGTACAGTGTATAGATAGTTGTCAAGCTGACTGCGACAACACCATAACCATCATCAGAAACTGCCAGGTCTATTATCGGATCGAAGAGCCCCCAAGAAACCCAAGCTGGTTCAGTGGGGTATGGAAAAACATTCGCATTTTCATAAAACATGACGAATCCGTTCCATGTCGCGTTTCTGCCTCCTGCCGCCACATACGAACCATCTGAGGACATATGCACTGTGAGAAAGTCATTTATTCCGAAAATATTGGACCAAGTTGGCTCCTCATCAGAGCCCCATCTCCCGTGGCATCCAGCAAAATAGTACAAGCCTATCCCAGTTCCACCCACCACAACGTAATCGCCATCATCCGACATATCCAACGTGCCCCTCTCAACAGCTCCCCACAAATCTCTACTTGCCCACGTAGGATGCAGTTTCTCACCGCTCGCCCCTCTGCAATCGTCAAAATAATATACATACCCAAGGGAAGTGCCAGCAGCTACATATTCGCCGTCAGCAGATACTACAGCAGAATAGAAATACTCCCCTTTACCCAATGAATACCACCACATTGGATCTGAGCTGTTGAATGCGAAATAGCATAAGCCGGTACTATTCACAGCAACAATGTAATTGCCATCTTTTGACACCACAACGTCATTCACGTTCATGGAGCTATTCCACAGAATCTGTACTCCATAGACTTTCGACACATTCAGGCCGTCAGACGCAGCCACCTCAACCGCGTTGAATCCTAAAGATAATAGAGAAGCCAACAACATAGACAAGCTCAGGACAGACACAACCCTTCTTCTCATTTTGCATCACTTGCCAATTTCGCGTCAACAGTATCGAGGCATTGGCTTTTATGACTTGCGGAAGAGACGACTTCATACTGTGCATGCATGCAGTCGAAGAGCGGCGCTACTGAAGTTGTTATACTGACAACTTCATCTCTCCCTGAAGTGCGGGATGACCTTCTTCGCAAAAAGCCTAAGATTTTCTTTCAGCATGTCCGGTCTGACGTAGAAGTTTACCACAAAGTGCCTCACTCCCGCATCTACATACTTCTGAATAGCCTCAACAATATCGTCTGGTGATCCAAAGAAGACTGGGGCCTTATCCAGAATCTCATCTGGCAATTGTTTCGCTTTCTCCAACAGAGCCATTGTAGTTTCTGGTTTCATGAGGAGTTTGAAGGTCATGTCATATTCGTCGGTCACACGGAAGCCCAGTTTTCTCGGAATTCTAGGTCTCGTCAAGAAGTAAATCTTCGCTGGCAGTGAGATTGCCTTTCTAGCTTCTTCCCAGCTTTCTGCAACGACTGTGAATGTGAAGAGTGCAGGCTCGATCGTCGCGGGGTCTCTGCCAGCATTCTTTGCCCAATTTCGGATCTTCTGGAGTCCTTGGGCATACTCATCTGGGAACATGCTTGCTGGAATCCAGCCGTCTCCTAGTTCGGCGACCATTCTCATGGTCATGGGGGAGTTTGCAGCAATCCATATGGGTGGATGAGGCTTTTGAGTTGGCTTTGGCTGTAGAGATGCTTCCTTCAAGGTGTAGTATTTTCCCTCATAGTCAACGGAGTCCTCGGTCCACAGTTTCCTGATGAGGCGAATTGTCTCACGGGTTTTGCCCACGGGCTTTTCTAGGGGTATTCCGAAGGGGAGCAGATTCATTGCCTCACCTATTCCCACCCCCACGGTAACCCTGCCGTTGGATATAATGTCGCATGTGGTTATCATCTGCGCCAAGGAGGCAGGATGATGCCTATAGACGTCCCCAACACATGTTCCCAGGCGGACCTTGTGGGTCTTTGTGGCAACAGCTGAAAGTGTGGTCCAAGCCTCTAGGGCATCCCATCTCTTGATTCCGAAGCCTACCGTGTGATCAGGCATCCAGAAGGAGTCGAACCCAGTTTCTTCAACATACATTGCAAGCTCGGATACGAACTCCCACGGGTGAGGAGTGCTCTCAAACCCAAACTTCACATCATTCACATGCGATCCATCCTTTGACATTGTAGAGCAGACTCTAGCACTATTGACATGAAGCAAATTTATGTTTTGTTAAGACGTGTCTTCGGACACAAGGCATCAATTTTGGCCTGCTGACAGATTGTACTTCCTACTCCAGCCAAATCGTGACCGACAGCTCCATTCCATCTTTCAGATTGAACTTCTCCCGCAAATTGATTGGAGCGAGTATCTCTAGTACGTCAGATGGATAGCTCGGGACATCGGGCAAAACCACAGCTCCCTGTACCTCGCCTAGCAGTACAGCCTTGAAGCAGCGTCCGCTGTGGAACCCCTTCGGCGGCTCGATCTTTATGCCCTTTGTTGAGTCCCTTAAGCCCTCGAGGGCAGTTCTTGATGTAATCTGGAGGTTTAGAGTTCCCGGGAAAGGAGTGAATCCCAGCTTTTTCTTCAGATGTTTCATTGCCCACGGTAAGGTGACGTAGTAGCTTCCTTTTCCTTCACCACTGAGAATCTTCCCTTTCAGGGTCAACTTCCTCAGTTGAGTCACCTCTGCAGAGAGTCCAACAAACGCTCTGTGCTTGTTCTACATTGTGTGCCCAATCTTATCTATCGTCGCGTGGCTTTGAAGAAATTGCTGATGAACTCTCTGAAGCCTACGTTTCCTACAAGCGCCGCCATCAGGAAGCTGATAATCACGACTTCTGCCCACGCCTTCGGGAGAATGAAGGCTAGAATGCCCGTGCCTCCTCCGCTGCCGAGAAAGATGGGCATGAGGTACAAGAAGTAGGCGACCGTGAAGAGGCATTCTGGAACGTAGGAGACGAGCACCACAGGGATTGTGAAGGAACAATGCTGCTTTCCACTCAGGTTGAGCCACTTGGCAATGAGCCCTGACGTGAGGCCGGTTAAGGCTTTTCCAATCGGTAAGCCTATCAGTCCAAGCCATGAGCCAGTTCCCAAAGGGCCAAAAAAGATGCCAGGAAGAACTCCGACGAACAAGCCAGAAATCAATCCTATGAGTGGCCCTCCGAAGATGCCGGCGAGAAAGGCGCCGACCAAAGAAAAATCCAAGGCCACTCCAGGGGAAATCGGTCCGACATAGTATGAGATGAGGAACAGGATGTTTCCGAGTGCACCCATCATGACCATGAACGAAATGGCTTTTGAATCCATCATATCCACTTCAGGTTTGAGGGTATAAGGGAGGCTCTCATTTAAGAGTAGCTACTCTTAAATAAGTTGAGCTTTCATCTTGAACAGACCCAAAATGGACATAAGTACAAGGACTCTCACAGGAACCGCCGTGCTCGGAGCGCTCGTCGTTGTCTTCGACTACACAATCAAATTCTCAGGGCTGAAGATTCCCTTTATTCCTCCACTCCAATTTCTCCACTTCGACTTTACAGGTGTCCCTGTAGTTCTGTCGCTTCTTCTATTCGATTTGGTGCCTGGAGGTGCAGTTACGTCTGCGGTGGCGTTTTTCGCCATCTTTGCTAGAAGTGGCAGTTTTGTTGGACCAGTGAGTAAGGCTCTTGCGGAGTTTTCAACGATCCTTGGAGTGGCGTTGGGATACAAGTGGATTAGAAGCCCCGTGAGACTGACAAAGCCGATATCTGGGGTGCTTGGAGTTTCGCTGCGTTGTCTTGTCATGTTTTTTGCGAATCTGGTGATTCAACCCGTGTACTATGGAACGCCACTCATGGCGGTGCTTCTGCTGAGTCCGCTAGTTGCGGTGTTCAATGCCATTCAGGGTTCGATAAGCGTAGTGGGAGGATACTTGATCTATGAGGCGATTCTACACAGGACGCCGTTCCGCTCTAGACTGAAGGATGCACAGGCGGCAAAATAGCTAGATGAACAGATCCTTCTCGCGGGTCCTCAATAACTCAGTTGACTGGGCTACTTCTGACCTTGGGTACGAGTACCCACGAATTATCGCCACCGGAATGCCTTCATCCGCTTGTCCAATTACAAGTTCAGCGGCTGATGACAGTTCATCCCCGATCGCTGTTCTCTTCACGCGCAACACGTACCCAAACAGGTCTTTCTCGCCTCTTCGATCTCGAATCGGACTAATTCCGGCGACTCCAATTGCTATGTTTATCTCTCCCTCTCGCAGCGGTCTTCCCTGAGTGTCGGAGATGATGACAGCCACGTCCTTCCCAGTCAGCTCGCCTATCCTTCGCCTGATTTCTCTCGCTGAGCTATCAGGATTCTCCGGCAGCAAAGCAACATTTCCCTCTCCGGGAACATTGGATTGATCGACACCAGCATTTGCGCAGATGAACCCATGTTTGGTCTCAGCGATTATGTTTCCGTTTCCACTGCGAACGATAGTCTTAGACTCTCGAAGAACGGTCTCAACAAGTGCGGGGTCTTTGCTGCTTTGCTGTGCCAGATTTCTTGCAAAGTCCGAGGGGTTTACGGTGCTGAGATTCACAACGTTGCCTTCGGCTCGCGACACGACTACATGTGTGATCACGATTATGTCGCCGTTCTTGATTGGTGTTCCCTGCTTCTCAGCTCTGCTACAGATGAGCTCTGCCAGATCGTCGCCCTCCTTTATGATGGGCAGGCCTTTAACAGCGATTATCTCTACCACACTCAGCCCCTTCTCACACTCTTGCATTCGAAAACCTATAATAGGATTTGGGTAATGTAGAAGCGCATATGAAAAACATTGAAATGCATGTTCTCGCCGATTATAACATCCAATAATAAAGAAGGGTAGGAAAATGTCGAAGATAGCCAAGGTGAGCTTTGAAGAATCCTTAGAAAAAGAAGTCATCCTCCCTGAAGAATGTGTGGGATGCGCAGCCTGTGTTGTGACCTGCCCCTTTGGCTGCCTGGACTACGTAAATGAGAAACCTACAGAAGTCCAGGAGTGCAAGGTCTGCGGAATCTGCGCCCGTATCTGTCCTAGGTATGAGCTATCATTGCCTGCTTTGGAAGAATTCACGTTTGGGAAGAAGAGAACTCCGAAGGAAGAATTCGGCGTCTATCGACGTGTCGTTGTTGCGCGATCCACAGATGAAAAGGTGCTAAGAGTCTGTCAGGACGGCGGAGCTGTTTCCACTCTTCTAACGTTTGCCCTAGGCAGTGGAGCAATTGATGGAGCTGCCCTGTCAGGAACCGAGGAGAACAGACCGTTTTATCCCATTCCAAGGCTTGCCGCAGCCCCTGAGCAAATCTTAGAGTGCGCCGGAACGAGATACTCCTACTCACCGAATCTACTCGCATTCAACGAAGGCGTCAAGCAGAAGAGAAAGAGCCTCGCCTTCGTCGGAACGCCATGCCAAATCCAGGCCCTACGAAGAATTCAGATGCTTCCTCTCAGGAAATATGCTGAGAGATTGAGTTTTGCGATAGGGCTGATGTGCACAGAGAGTTTCACCTATGAAGGCTTAGTTGAGAAACACATCAAAGGAGAACTCGGCGTCAACCCGCACGACATAAGAAAGATGAACATTAAGGGCAGGATCTTGGTTACGCCGGAGTCAGGCGAAGAAAAAACCATCTCGCTGAAAGAAGCAAAAAAATAC